>Ga0187219_1000629_pt1 | contig 16875 bp, 17 predicted proteins | sample 13SPOviralmetaG_FD_130162 | JGI IMG/M metagenome (GOLD analysis project Ga0187219, IMG submission 130162) | Marine viral communities from the oligotrophic San Pedro Time Series (SPOT) site, San Pedro Channel, CA, USA - 13 SPOT_SRF_2010-07-21... | ecosystem: Environmental > Aquatic > Marine >... | reverse complement strand
TGTCCCTCTCGGATCTAATTCTGTTTTACCCCCTGCCTCCCAAAGTCCAGCAATTAACCGGCCATAATCCTTCACTATTGCATCCCCTCTTTCAACATCATAATACAATGATTTTTTGTCGGACTTTGAGCCTTTGCCAACAGCGTAAATGTCATACAAAAAGCCATGACTTTTGATTAAACCTGCCAGTTCAGAAGTGCTTGCTAAAACGCCTCGTTCAACAATCCCTTTTGAGTCAAGTATGCCATTCTTTGCCAACAATACGGAGGCATCGCCCAATATGGTTTGTTCTCGATATGAAAGCCGTTCTGATTTGTCAATGCGACTTCTCCATTCGCCGTAAGCAAGTTCTCTTTGCCCGTCATCCGTTGAATCCGACCATGACTTGATGAATCTTCTAAAGGGGATGTCAAAGCGGGTATCGTTTCGGTTAAGTGTTTCATAATCGCTATCGGTCAAAGGCAATTCCGACACCAAATTAGGATTTACGCCGCTAAAATGCTTTAGAATTGACCGGCGTTCAAGGTGAATCAAAGGGGTGATAATCTCAATCATCTCTTTCTTTTCAGCCTTCAATAATAAACTTACCATCTCGCCACTTGTCATGCCAAAATTATCGGAAAACCAAGTTTTTCCTATTTCTTTGCCGTCAAGTTCAGAACCCGGTTGTTCATTTGGATTTGAAGGATTATTTGGATTATTGAATCCTTGAATGTTTGCGCCAGTCTTGGCTTGAGCCGCCGTTTCTTGTTGCTCTTGTTGTTTGGCTGAATCGGTTTCGACCTTTTGTTGAGCATTGTTTTGGGCCAATTCCAATTCTTTTTCTTTTTGCTTTACTTCGGGAGAACCAGCAGTGTTGAGCGAAGGGAGTATTTTCATTATAGCGTCATCCCAAGAATCAACGCCATAAACAAATTCAATCCGATCACGCATCAGCCCACCCCAACCTCTTTTGCCAAGACTCGGCATCAAGTATTATGATGTTATCCCTGAATTCCTTCGTTGCTTGAACCGTTAATGCCAAAGCCATAACCATGTCATCATGCCCTCCAAGGCTTTCCATTCGCCCGTTATCGAGCATAGTAAATGTAGATAATTCATTGATTAGAGCATTGATGTGTCGTCGGGTCGAACCTTCGTCTTTGTAAGGCAAGAAAAGGTGCTGTTGCTCAAAGTGTAATTGCAGGGTGTGAATCAACGCTTCTTTCTTCATACGAGTTGTATTGAACGGTTTTATCGGCAAGTCGCTAATTTCATTTAGAACCTGATTGAATGCCATTGCGAAGTTGTTTGTTTCTAATTCAATAATGACTGGACTAAAACGGGCATTCAATTCAATAATTTTGTCAATTTGAGAATTAAAATCCATTCCTTTTTCGTGATGAACATGAACAATGTGTTTCTTCCTATTTTCATCCATAGCAATAACCATCATGCAAGTATAATCCGCTTTTCGATTTGCGCTGATTGCCGGATCCCAGCCGATGTAATAGGAGTATTCGCCTCCATCAATAGGGTAGTATGACAAAGCCAATGTTTCATCCTTTGCTTTTTCAATGACTTCTTCAGGGAACAGGCTTGCTTCACTGGCAATTGGTTTGCATAGGTATTCTCTTGTAAATGCAATTGAAGTCATTTCACTACGCCGAGTATTCAGTGCATCAAGCGACCACCGTTCCTCCCAAAGAGGCTTGCCGGTCTTTTCATCAATTGCTGGATATTCATTAACGCAATAACCATCTAATTTTTTCAATTCGGAATACAAATCTGTATAAGAAAAAGGAGTGCCGACAATACAAAGTTGAGCCGTGTGGTGGAGGACAGGCAACAATGCAGTGTAGAACCATGTTGAAATAGATTTGAGTTGGGTTTGGGCTTCGCTCGATAATATGTCATCAAGCACTACGATTTGAGGGTGCGCCCCACGAACCGCTTTTCCAACGGACATTGCCCGAATGGAGGATTTATTTGTCATTTTGAACAATTGCTTCGCCCACCCGCGAGCCGGTTTTAGATGAGCCAATGCAGGCGTAGTCATTATCAATTCATCCATTTTCGACATGTGATCGATGGATTGGTGTTGGCTGTGCGAAAAGAAAAGAACCTCGGTGCCGGGATTGTAAGCCATTTTCCAAAGCAAATAGCAACGGAAAAAAACAGACTTGCCATGATCACGACTGGCTATAACGCAGGTTTTTGTATTCTGTTCCGCATTATCATACCATTCGTTGTGAAAATGAGCCAATTGAAAACCGCAAATGTCTTCAAAAAAGTATTTGAAATCTCTACGCCCCATGTCGAAATCGACTTTAGCGGCAATATCGCTCAATCCAGACATAATAATCACTCAAGCATATTTGGAGGGAGGTTTGGCAGTGTCGAGAAATGCTCATCAGTTTCTTTTAGGCCGTATGGGGCTTGTAAATAAGTCAATAAATTACTTTCACTATCTCCATCAAGGGCATCACTGCCACGAAGTTGCACACCCAAAGGAACAGAATATCCTCCTTCTTTGTTCGTATTACCTGCCGAAATAGTTGCTGTTTCGTCTTGGTCTGGTTGAGTAAGTAATGATTGCATTAACTCTCTTAACATTCCTTTATCCATTCCGGTATCATTGACATTTACTAAATGACCGCCGGGAGAATCCTTTGCCGTTGCTGATTTAATCCTCGATGCCAATTCTTTAATTGACATTTCAACATTTTCGACTCCGAAATTTTCTCCTATATCCCCAAAAGTAGCCCCCATCGCCAACATTGGTTTTCTTTCCTCGTTTGCCATTTTTGGCTCATTCACTTGAATTTGATGCAATCCTTTATTCCCATTCATGTTCATTTCATATCCTAATTTCAACCCACCTTGAGGCAAATTCTTGGTTGGCTTTTCATCGAGATATATAATTGGTCGGCCAAATTGAGGCTTAGGCAATTTAAGTGTTCCAAACGGTTTTCTATTTCTACTTTTTAGGCCAGTTGCGGCTAAAAATGCTTTGAAATCGCCGTCGTCTTTGTATGCTTTTCCATCCACATTCCAAGAATTAAGAGGGTGAGATTGAGATGTGGCTTTGCCTTGGTTGGAGTATCGAGGCAAGAACCCATTTTCGCCTATCGCACCCGGCGGGTTTAACATCACAGGCATTCCCTTATTATTCATTAACCTATAACTGTCAAAGGAAAGTGGGGTGTCTTGAATCGCCAATAAATCATCCAATGAAAGGTTTTCTGGTCGAGCAAAAGCCGATGATACATGGCTTGGATTTATTGCTTGAGCGATACTTGGCCGACCTTCTCTATCTGTCAAGAAATCTATATCCTCGGCTACCGGCCTAAGAAACCCCAAGTCCGACAGACTTAGTGATTTTTTGATTCCCGGTTTTTTGCCTCTAAAAGTGCCATATTTTGCATCGGTTTTCACCGGTTCACTTTTTTTTTTAGGGCTATTAGGTTGTTTCTTTTTTCCAGTGACAATATCCTTAGCGGTGGTTTTCTTAGGCTTTGGCTTGGCCTTTGCCGGTGTTTTCTTAGCCGGTGCTTTCTTTGCCGGTGCTTCGCCGCCTATGCTGTCTTGAATTCTTTGCGGCAAACCCGATGGGCTATGTCGCTTTACTGCATCGGGATTGTTTCTCAAGAAGTCAAGTGAAGCCTCGTTGCCTTGGATAGCCCCTTGTATGTGTTTGCTGTAATCTCCATAAGAAACGCCTTCACTGGCGATATTTTTTGTTGCGGCCTGTCCCACTGCCTTGCTTGGTTTAATGTTCGCCGCCGTTTTCTTGGCTTTTGGACTTGCTTTAGGCAAACCTTCTGTTGGATTTGGTTTTGGTGCTTCAACCGGAGTATCGGCAACGGAGGTTGGCTGTTCAGTCTCTACCTCAACGGGTGTATCAGCAACACTGGCTGGCGGTTCTGGTTCGCCCGGTTCAGCACCAAATTCATCTCTTAAATCGCGAACATTTCTATTGGCTTCACTAAATTGTTGATTTAATGCTTGATTGTAGCCGTCATTGACTGTGTTTGAAATTGTAGGCTCTTGCGAAGCAGGGGTGGCGATTGGCGCAGGTTCGGGCGCAGGTTCGGGCGCAGGTTCGGGTGCAGGTTCGGGCGCAGGTTCGGGCGCAGGTGGTGGCGCAACCTCTTGAGTCCAAGCGGTTTCAAAAGCATCATTTGAGGGGTCATCGACACCATCTGCCTTATCAGCCGTTTGTTCTACCCCTTCAATTGCAGTATCAATGGGATCGGCGGCAGGGATTTGTTGCACTGGCTGTTGGCTCGTTGGTGAACCGGTATTTTGAGGAACGGGGATGGCTTGTTCGCCGCCACTCAATCTTGCTTTTGATTCTTCAAGAGAAGGCTTTTGTTCAAATTTACCCCTTCCAGTCATCATGTCGCTATGTTCCATAAAACCTGCTGTTGCTTGTTCAGGGGTAATATCGCCACTATCAATTGCGGCTTGATAAGCATTCTTCGCTCGGTTGTATCCGGTGTAAGCCTTTCCTTCTCGGTCGCCTAAGTCTCTTTCAGGTGTTTTAGGTTCAACCTTGGCGGCAATTACTGGCTCTAATTTTGAGGCTTCTTGTTTTGGTTGCCGACCAGCATTGAAAAAATCATCTAAAGTTCGGCCTTCGGCTATTTTGCCAGAACCAGCAGGTTGACGATTTGGGGTTAATTCCTCCATACTGGCTTCAACATCTATGCCTTCTTCTCCTTTAGGCCTGCCCCACATTTGCCTTTCAGTTTTAGGTTCTGGTGCTGGCGGTGCTGATACGGTTTCTCTTTTTGGGCCTCCACTTGGAGGCGCAGGTCGAGTTGAAGTTGGAGTTGGAGTTGGAGTTGGAGGCGATGAAACAGTGCGCCGAGGTGCTGTTCTTTTACCTGTGGCGGCTTTAGGGGCTTGGTTTTGTCTTTGGCGAATCATTTCTATTTGCCTTTGAGCGTTGCTCGCCGTATTTTCAAGGCGTTGCCCTCTCTTTTTTTCTCGGCCAGCCCTAAATGAATCACGAAGACCTTTTTCGACTTCGCCCCAAGCCGCATCAAATTCTTCCACGACGCAAAGCCCCCGTTGTATTTCTCATGCCAATGGATTTACGCATTAGCAACATCTTTGAAAGTTGTTGAAGTTGTTTGTTGCCTTGGTTTCTTTGATATGCGTTATATGCCGCCCCTGCTACATTTGAAAGGCCCATTGTCGCAACGCCCAACAAAGGATTTGTTGCTAAACCGCCGCTTGTATTTGCTCGTCGGTTTGCATTCGCAATTTGCGCGGCTTTTGCTTGTTGCTGTGGGGTCATTTGCTGTTGTTGCTGTTGCTGTGGCTGTGCTTGACCGCCGCCGCCCATGTAAAAATTTTGACTACCTATACCTTGATTTTGCGGTGCTGGTGCGGCTGGTGCGGCTGGTGCTGGCGGTGCTGGTGCTGGCGGTGCTGGTGCTGGCGGTGCTGGTGCTGTTCCGCCTGTTGGTGGCACTTCAGGGGCTACGCCGGATTCGGGGCTTGGCGGTGCGCCTCCCCCTGTTTCCGTGTTTTGGGGCGGTTCTTCGTTTGAATGAACCGTTGTTTCTTGAATTTTTGAAGCACCATCTACGCCATTTGTGACTTCTGTTGTTGTCTTTGATTTATCAGGTTTTGATGTCCCGTTTGCCCCTGCACCCATACCTTGTATTGGTGTTAATTCGGCTGTTGCACCTGAACCTCGATTTGCGGCTTGTAGTGCGTTTTTTTGATTAGCCGCATTTTGAATATCGGAAAATCGGCCTCTATCTCGGCCAATTGGTCTTTTTTCGCTTTCGTTAAAATTAGATACTGTTTTTCCAGCACCCGCTTGTCTTTGTTGTAAAGCGAGCCGGTTTGACTCTTGCGTGTTAGTTTGGACTGATTGCGCGCCTGCGGCGGCGTTTTGATTGGCTTGTTGCACACCTGTTTTGCCATACTTTCTGTTCGCATATCCGGGAATAAACCGTTCTCTCAAATTGCCACCTGCCTCCGCAGTAAGACCATTGAATTTTTCAATCATATCGGGGTCGGCATCGGCAAGTCGGGCTTTTAGTGTAAGATCATTCATTAAACATCACCTTAATTTTTTGAACATCGGAATGTTTCATCCCCCATGATTTAGCAAGAGAAGGCCAATCGCCTCGGCTTTCTACAATAGTGACTATATCAGACGGCGGCCTTTTCATACTGGCGGCAATCCTATTCACATCTGTATAGGAATGAATTGATAAATTATTTTGTTGCGAATGAACCTCGGACTTCGCAATTTGGATTTGAACCTTCTCAAGAGCCTCGCGAACCAATTTAACATCATTCAAATCCTCCGATTTATTGATACCGGGGAGTAGAGTTTCATAACCATACCCAAGGCGTTCAATGAAATTATTTAACATTGCACCAATACGCCCCTGTTGCTTCGGAGGCGGGGGGGAGGCATAAGCGTTGTTGTTTTGACCCTGCATCGGTGGTTGAGGCGAGATTGCTTGTTGAGGTGGTCTTGGCGGCAAACCAACAGTGTTATTTTGGCCGCTAAATGCTTGATTTAGATTGTTGTTCGCTACGGGAGGTGAAGAAGGCGGAGGCGGAGGCGGTGAAGGGGTTAATTGGGCTGGCGGCGCGGATACAACGGGTGCGTTTCTTTGAGGGGCAGGGGCAGGCGGCTCTCTTGGCGGTTCAGGAATAGAAGGTGCGACTACCGCAGGTGGCGCAGGTTGAGGTTGAGTTTCGACCGGCTTTTGTTCTTCAGGTTGCTGTGCTGATAATGGAGAGCCTTGAGGGGCTTGCCCTTGCTCAATCCAATCTGGGGCTACCCCATCTCGCATGTGCCAATTTCGCAAAGACTCTCTAAATCTCTTATTATATCCGCCGTCTAAGCGTTCTTCGTTGTAATACACTTTTTGAAAGAAGTCCTTTGCTTCTTGCTCGGACATTCCGTGATGTGCAACCATATCGCTAATTTGTTTTTTAGACCCGCCTTGCTTGTAATAGTTGTTATTCCCTAAATGCTTCACCCATTTTGCATCGCGTGTTGGGCCAAGCCATTGATCCATGCTATCGGCAGGCGATTGAGGAATAGCAGGTTGTTGCTCAAGTATTTCGGGGCTATATCGAGCAGGGCCAAATTCGCTATGCTGTAATCCTGAATGAACGGGAAAACGATTGTCTTGTCTTAATGCACCATGCGCTAATTCGTATGGGTCGGCATTTGGATCTGCGCCGACTCCTTGTTTGATGGTGTTAAAAAACCTTGAAAGCATTCGCCCGTCTTGTATATTGACTGTGTTTCTATGAACCAACGATGGTTTGATTTCGTCACTGGTCTTTACTTTGATTCCTTGCTGTTGCCGCATCAAATTCAATCCTTCATGGTATGGTCTTGAAAATGCTTCGGGTTCGCCAGTGTATGATGAACGGATTTGGGTAATCAGTTTGCCCGTAGTGTCGAAAACAGGAACTTTGTTGTTTTGGTCGCGCACTGAAATGCCGCCTTCGCGCCACCTTTGAGTCACCCTGCCTTCACTATCAAATGCAGGGGGGATGTATGACCCTTTCATTTGATTTGTCATTTCAATTGCCTTATTGATATGGGGCGCACCCAATGTCACTAAATGCTCAAACGCTTTTTGATACATTGGATTTTGCGGGCCTTCGTGAAACGCCCTTCGCACTTCATCTGGTGCTAATCCATGATCGTAAGCATACTTCGCCGCATCCGCTTCAACGCCTGTGATGTCGTCATGCTCTAAGGGATGAGGGGCTTGAGAAAGAATTTGACCTGCTTCGGCTGGATTATTTGATGACATCACGGCATCAATCAGTGTTTTAATATCGACCAAATGATAATTTTTGCGAATAATGTATCGGTCTGTATTGAACACGGAATACATAGAATCACCGCTTGCTTGTCAATTGATTTTGAGTCGTGTCACCAAACCGATATGCGGCTCGTTCTTCTTCGTTTAGTTTAGTTCCGCCTTGGGGGTCTGTTCCAACCGATTCCGCCGATTCTCCCTTCTTCGCTTTTTCTTCAAGCACAGGCGGAGATTTTGTCAATTTGTCAATTTTTCTTTTCAAATCCCGCAGTAGTGCTTTGAGATTAGAGATGTCGGCTTGAGTGATTTTCAAATTGTTGGCTTTTGCGAACAAAGGGTCGGATGTTCCCAAAGGGTCGCCAACGCCGCCAGCCATGATTCTATCTCTCCTTGCCCCTGAAGATGTATTTTGGCCCATTTTTGGCACTTTAGGTAATTTTGTTCCCTGTCCGATAACTGTTCCTCGACTACTGATTCCGCGTGTATCGGCGTGATGCGACAAACCGCGAGGCATCGCCCCCATCATTCTTCGGTTCTTTTCATAAGCCAATTTTCTTTGATAGGCCACAGGGTCGCGCAAGCGTAGCGGTAATTGTTCAGAACGGCCTGAACCAATAGAACGCATGGCATGGCTATGCACATTTGGGTGAAATGCTTGAGCCTTTGATGAACGGCTTAGGTTTCTTTCAGAAGACTTTGCTCGACGCTTTGATTTTGACTTTGGTTCTCTTGAACCGCCACCTAATGATTTACGCTTACCTTTGCGCTTATTGGTTCGCTTGCGCTTTTTCTTTGACTTCTTTTCGTCTTCGTCTGATTCTTCGTCATCGGAATATCGGCGGCCTTTGTATTTGCGTTTGCCTTTGATAATATCGCTCAAAGGAACATACTCATCCTCGCTGGCTGTGAAATAGTCAATGTTTGAAGTATCTCCGAAATCATCACGCCCCTCAATGTGCAACGCTTCGTTATGTTGCCTTCGCCCAACAACGGGTTCTACCCCTGCTTCACAGAACATACAATTCTTTTTTGGGTCATTTGGCATCAAAACGGTTCTGCCACATTCGGAACATTTTTGGTCTTTAATCGCCTTGCCAATATCGGACTGATAACTGATTTGGCCCGTTGGACTTCTAATTGGCCCTGCATTCGCACCTGCTGAAAGAGAACCGCCATTCGCCATTTGCCCCATATCGACTCCTAAACCGGACTCCAACAAATGTTGCATCCCATCCATTTGAGGGGTTCTTTCAAGGACATCATCGATCTCTTGAGGTTTTAGGGAGATGTGGGGGATTGCGGATACTAATTCTCTCAATGCCTTTTCTCTCCGACTCTTTGGAGATGTTTGGCGAATGCTTTCTTCATCCTCCGGTGTTTGAAGAGTATGATGCGACAAGCCATCATTGTCCTCGTTTGGGTTTATGTCATAATCGACTAATTCCCTCCCATTGAAACCTCCCGTAAATTCTTGGGTTCTTGGAGTCCAAAGGCCTGAATCTCTCGGATTACTCATTACCATGTTAAATCATACTCCTTGCTTTTTTACGCAATGTAGTGTATGCGCGTTGAAGAATCAATGGCAAAGAAGCATACCAGCAAGACAAAACAGGGGTTTGAGCGTATGACCTCGCCAAAGGACTCATTGTAAGTGAAAAATGATTGAATACCTTAATCACGCTCAAATAATTCTCTAATTCGGTTGGCGTTTTTAGATTATTAAAATACATGCGAATCATCATCAAAGACCCATAGGCTTCTTCGGCAACGCCTTCGTTCCCCTCTACATCAAATAAACTCATTGCTTTAGACCATGCCTCGATTACAAAGTCTAAAGCATCGCAAAATTGTATTGCGTCTTCAACGCTCTTTATCGCAAATTCGTGAAGAATGTCCGAGTATTCGGTGTCCTTTAACATCAATTGATGAATGGTTTTTCCTTTTGCGCCCCTCATTCAAGAACCCCCGCTTTAGCCAGTGCTGATCTCATCTCTCTCCATTCTTCAGGTGCTTTTTCCGAAAACACCTTTTGAAGCACTTCGATGATTGAAACGGATTGTTGCTTATCTACATCGGCGGTTTTTTCAATCCATACTGCTAAATCCTTCAAGGTTTCTCGCACTTCTTTATGCAATTTGATAGTAATGTCTAATTCCTTCAAATCAAAAATTTCATCTTCATCGGCTATGTCGTTTTCTAATTTGTCTAAAACCAATACAAACAAGCGGTCTAAACGATTCATATTTGATTCAATCCGACTTAACGAATCATGGGCCGAGCGAATTGCTTTAGGCATAACTTCGACCTTTACTTCTTTTTGAATCAATGCTGTTCGATGATTGTTCATGTGCGTTGAGATGAGGCTTGAGGGAATATCCAATTCTTCGGCAAAATCATCAATACCTGCTGTTTGGTTTAAGATTGATTCTTCGATGATGCTTCTTTCAGGATGAGTGCATAAAGGACAATTTGAATTGCTATTGTTATGATATTCGCTTGAATGCCGCCGCATGTGCCGATGAGTCGTTCCTTCGGCCCATCCTTGTTCACGGTCTAATTCCTCGGAAGAATATACACCGGAATTGATGTTTTCTTCCAAAGTGTCTCGTTCTGGATGCCCGCAAAACGAACAATTTTTCCTCGTCTGCCGACCCCCCACATTATTAGGGAGTCCTTTACTGCTTTTTATCCTTGTGGGTATTACAGAATTCACTGTTTTTCAAAGGGGGTAAGCGACATGGATTGCCGCTTTTTGTCAAGGCTTTACAGACTCGTTTCTTCTTTTTCAATAACGACTTGACATCATCCATGTCAAAATCACCATCTCCGTCTTGATCAAAGCGCGTCAATAACGGGCTATACACCAAAGGCATACGAGGCGTAGATCGCCCGCCTCCTAAACCATAGGAGGCACTACCGAAAGGATGCGTATTGGCGAACCGCTATTGTAAAAGTAAGCATTAAGCCCAAAACGCCAGCCAACAATTGATTGCTATTCAAAGTAGATCCTCTTGCTACAAGAACCGTGAAGCAACAAAGTAAAAACGAAATAATGAAAATCATTGTTGCCGATTCCACCAGCATTTTGTTTGGTGAAATGAATTGAACCGACATGTCGTATGGATTAAATTGTCCGTTTTCTTCTCTTTCTTCACTCATTTCAAAGCACCAACCCTGCGCCTAATTTTGCCGCATTCCCATTTTGCATTTGATTGCCAAGTGCTGAACCCAAAAGACTGCCGAAGAATCCGGGTTGATTTGCACCCATTCCGCCAGTCATTTGATGAGCATTAAGCAACATTTGTTTTTGTTGGGTATTCTGTTGAATTGTCATCTGTGCCGATTGCTGGACTCGATTCATTGTCAAAGCAAGGTTTTCAGGCGAAAGCGTTGAAAGTTGCGAAGGCAATTTAGCCGTATCGAGAGTTAATGCGCCAGTTTCCTTGTCTAAAGTGAATGTTGCTTGGCTTAGAAACTCCTTCAGAGAAAGACGGACAACCTCGCCCATCAATTCAATAAGAGTCGGCAAATTTTGAGATGCCAAGAACACAGCCATTGGGTCGTGCAATTCAAGCATACGAGCAAAAGCAATAACCGGATCATTTGCCATTTGTTGCATCATTGGGTTTTGTTGCTGTTGCATCATCCCCATTGCGCCCATGCCTTGCATACCGCCATACATGTTGCCATTCATTTGCTGTTGTTGCGGCGTTCCGAATTGTTGCGTCGGTGTTGTGTCTTTACTAAACCATCCCATATATCTCACTCACTGTTATTGTTGGCCTATTTGCGCCTGTTCGTTCACATTCATTTGATTTGCGGTTAGATTTTGATTCGCGATAAAATTGCTTTGCATTAAATTTTGCTCGGTTTGTAAAATCCTTAAATCAAATGAAACTGTGACAAAATCCACTATTCCGCTAATTGGATTTTCATACTGCATAATTTTAATGCCCTTACTATGTTCGGCATCGGAATGAATCATTTTGAAAAATGTTTCGTATTTGAGTATTGATTCAGGGGTGCTTCTGTTATCCGTAGATTTGAACCCCTTTGTTAATGCCCCCATGCCAGTGACTTTCATAAATTTAGTCCCTTTGCTCACTTTTCTTGAAGCGAAACCATCCTCGGCAAACTCTTGTTCATCCAACAAAGACCTTAGAGTGTGGTAAATGTGAAGGTGCGCCGGACAATAGGTGCTATTCATTTCATCACCATGATCGGCATGAGTCCTTGCATGTGGCTTTGTTGCCTTCCCTGTGTCTTCGTTAAACCAATATGTATCGGCTAAGGACAGTCCGGTTTTTTCATCTACAATGTGGTTGTATGCGTTATCGCCTTCAAGAAACCTGCGAACATCGACACCGCACATAGCACACTCATACGGGGCATTGTATCTGTAAATTTTGAATAGCCCTAAATTGTAATTAGGAGGGCGCAGTGCCTTACGAAGTATTTTGATGTTTTTTTTGCGAGCCTTTTTGGGGTTTTTAGCATTTGATTTTAATTTTAATTCGACAGTGGGGATTACGGCTTCATCGTCTAATCCTTGAGAGCCAGCACTCGCCATTTCAGCCCGTTGTTGAGACTTCAATAACTCAAATGCAATCCCTGTGTTTAACGATAAAACCCTAAGTTGTTCATCGGAGACATTACTTAAAGAGACATTGCCGCCCCCTAAGAAACCGTTAAACGCCATCAACCCTGCCATAACTGTCATGCTCTTAAACCCTCCCCAAACCTAAAAATCGGAAATCAAATTGCTAAACACCTTGCTCACATTGATTCCATGTTGAGCCGATACAGGCAAGACCTCCGCACGAATTCCCGCTTTTCTCAAACGCTTTAATCCATCTCGATAAGGCATGGCTATTGGATGCTCGCGAAGTAAATTATGTTCCAGTAAATTACTCGCATTGTGATCCCACCAAACATCCATTTTGTTTATGAGCAAGCAAAAAACTTTAGGAACATACTTTTTTGATTTTCGTTTTGCATGTCGGCTAATGCTTTTAGTGATTGATTTTTTGGTGATATTGTCAATCAAATAATTGAAACCAGCGACGGCATCAAGTGTAAATTGTAATGACGACAAGGAACGGTGATCAATCATGTAAATTACCAATTCTACTTCTCGCCCGAACATGTCTTCAATCCACATGTTGCGGAATTGCGATTGCCCCGCAATATCGGCAGTAGCCACTGTTTTCTTTTCGCTTTTCCAACGAATTTGTTTTCGTGACGCTTTAGGCATAGCATGTCCGAGAACATTGTATGAAGTTGCATGGGTGGTTCTAAACGCATCTGGTATTGGGTCTATATCGCCGGGAACAGTCAAGTATTGGTCGAGGGTTGTTTTACCAGTCATACTCGGCCCATATATTCCGACCCTGTATGGCTTCAAAATCCGATAAAGAGAGTGCATGGCGGAAAAACCAGCCATGAACATGTGACCCGCTACGAGGGCCGACATTCATTCACCCAACCAAATCTCTCATCCATTGCCATATTTCTGAAGGTGTTGCGCCTAATGCCTCTAAGCCAATCAAAAGTGCAAATGTAAGTGCAATGCCTCCAAACAAGGCAAAAAATGTCCGAACCCATCCAGCAACCCTTTCCATTTTACGGTCATAAGCGTTTTCCGCAAGTATTTGAGACATGGCTTCGGCCTGTCTCTCATTTTGGGTGGTAAAAGGCCACATTTAACCCTCACCCTTGTTTTTCATTTTCTTCTTCGGTTTGCTGTGGCTCATTAGGGATGTAGCCGAATTGAGAAAATTGCGCGGGGTTCTTTTGACCCCCGTTGGCCCAATACTGTTGCTTTTGAGCGCGTCGTTGTTGTAGTCGCATTTGAGATCGCATCCACTTTTCGTTTTGATTTTCGCGAGTAAATTCAGCCCGCATAGCCAAAGAATCCCTTACGCCGCCAACATGAAACATTACCATCGAAGCGCACAAGAAGCCGAAGGTGATTAAACCATATTGAAGCCCCATTTGAGCAGGCGAAGCGTCTGGCAAATACCAACCCAAATGTGAAATTGTCACTCCGGCGGCGACCAGTAGTGCCTGCCATAGAAGCATAGCAATCAAATTTACATCAATTCGGTTGTTGTCTTGCCCCAAGTGCGGTGGCATTGGATACATTGGCTGTTGTTTTTTATTCGACATTATCATTCACCTTTTTTAGTTTCTTTGTATTAAAATACAAGTCGATAATATGATTTACGAAAGAAGACTTGGACTCACGACCTCTTTCTTCTTCCATTTTTGCGAATAGATCGTCGCGCATTACGACTGATACATGATGCCCCATGCACCCTGTCATACATAACACCCTTATGAGCGTTGTGATTAAGAAGTAGTGGCGCATGTGCCAATGTAATGCCGACCCCAAATTTGCGCCAAGCAACCTCTATCATGCGTTCTTACAAAGCCGCACTGTCGGCTTCAGCAAACAATCCAGAATCACTCGCTTCATGGGTAGATAGAGAAGCGGGTGAACACTCAAGAAGCAGGGATTTCGACCAAGAAACAGCGATTGCTTTGCTCTCTTACATGCAACATCCTCTTTTTCCACCCTCAAGCCTTTCGACAGAAGAGGCGGCTTGGAGTCAAATGATGGCTACTGCGGAACAAACCCTACAATCCGAAAGCACATGGTCGAGCAACCAAATCCGACAACATCATAACACAGTGTTTGTCCGTATGTTTTCATCCGATGTTTCTTGGATACAACAATGGACTCAAGCAAATGGAGATCCCCTTCACCCAAACCCATATCTGTTTAATGACTTGATAGACGATTACATTAGCGAATCAGGTTCTAATCAAGCGCACATGCGCCATCAAACATGAGAGCGTTTTTATACAAGAGACTATACCCAAAATCCGGGGCCAAGGGTTTTTTTTCCACTATTCTTCGCTATCAAAGTGTGTCTATACAACATTCTCCGTGTTTCGCCCTTGCGACCCCACCCTTTTCATCGGCCAATCCATCGGCGTAGGCTGTTATCCAAGCGGTTCATCGAAAGCATGTTCGCCGGACATGACCCGACGAGATGCCCGCACTATTCTAAATTTTCATTGAAGAGGCGAGTCGATGTCCTTATCGCCCATACTCCATCGAAGGGCTTTAACAACGCCCTCTAATCCCTTAATTTGGCGGATATGATGTATTTTTTCCTTCCTCGATAGAGTCTCGGACTGTAATGTAGTCAAGTGTAAATTTTTCTTCGATTCGGCTTTTTCAATCATCTCGTAGATCGAATCCCAATCTCTATCATAGGTGAAGTGGCCCGCAAGCATTGGTCGGGCGGCGATACATCTATTCTTTAGGGTTTCGCAAACCAGACCAGCACATTTGGTCTAATTCCTCTTGACTGACAAATACAAGAAAAGGTGTATCGTCATCCATTGGCATTAGCCATACAAATAAAAATCCAGCGATAAAAGCAATTCCAAAGAGCGTCAAAAGTCCGACCATGATAAGCGGAGGGCGGTGTTAAAAATAAACCTTGCTTACAAATCCATATCTCGGCGGATTTCAGGGAATGATATTGACGAGCCAGTAAAACGGCCCTTCTTAGATGATTCTTCTAATTCGGAGATTAACTGCCGAATTGTTTGGTCGAGATCCGATTGATAACCAGAATAGCGTTTTGGCACATTCTTTTGCTCATGTATCGCGTCTTGAAGAATGCGGTCGATTTGTTCTTTAGGTATCATGCCACCTCTTGTATCCTCTACAAATGGCGTTTTAGAACCATAATCAAATATCAAACCTTCTTCTGATACATTACCCGCATACTGGTCGTCTAATTCATCACCAAAAGAATCTCCATACCCCACCAAGCCCCCAAATGTATCTAATGCGGGGGGTTCGCCAGTGTCCTCAAGCACTTCATCATACTCTCCTAAGAAGTCCTCGGCATCTGAAGGAACATCTTCAAGCCCAAGCAAATGTGCCATTTGTAATGACATCGGCTCAATGTAAGGGTTATACTCTCGCATATCCCGTTGCACCAAATCCAAAGAACCTTTTGAATTAAAAAGAGAATAAGGCAATACTGGTTGAGAACGGCCCAATACTTTACTCCAATATGCTTCGATTGGTGAACGGGTGACTCCTTCTGGGCCGTCATATACTTCATTTCGATTAACACGGTCTGGTCGGCCATCTCGCGACAAAGGGACTTTGGCAACATAAGCCCCCTCTCTCATTTGGGTTTGAGGGATTGAATAGACTTGATGTTCTATTCCCCTGCCGATTTCGACTGGCACTTTACCAATGTATTCTTCGTCTTCTGTTTCTTCATTGTAGCGATACCTTGAACCGTCGCTAAGATCAACAAAATCTCCGTTATCGAGCAAACGGACACCACCCTCTTCAAAACCATCTTCAACATCTGGATTTTTAGCCATTAGCCGTTTGAAATTATTGTAAGCCTGTTCATCAAATGATGCCTTTTCAATATCTCTTTCCGCAGTATCATAGCCGAATTCATAAATTGAATCACCGTTGCTGTAAAGGTGCTGTGCATCTACCAATTTATCAAGCACCACATAATTGCCATCCAAGTAATCATTACCATGCTCATGTGCATAGGCTTCTGATAGAGCAACCCAATCGCCTTCGTTTATCTCATGGTCTTCATCGGGAATAGAGCCATCATCGGGTATTGCTCGGTAGATTCGCACCTTATTCGATGGATTGTTTCTTGATTCATTCATTGCCCGCAGTGTTTCTCCCAACATGTCATCGGTAGCACCGTAAAATCCCGATTGCTCAAAGTTCCGAGGATTTGTTTGTCGATTGTCATAATAGTGGGGTGATTCGTGAATATCGGGGAATGCTTGCTCTATTTCGTGAAGCGGGGTATTGTAGCCAGCGTGGGGTGCTTGGTCGATTTGATAGTGTGAAGAATGCTGGCCCATTTTAAGAATGCGCCATGCTCGTTCAAAGGCGGTCATCATAAGACCCCCTTCTTACTTGTGGATGAAAACGCATCAACATCCGAGCCAATTGAGTGACAGGCATGGCGAATTGTCCTTTATCTCTTGTTGCCATGATTGC
>Ga0187219_1000625_pt1 | contig 16901 bp, 10 predicted proteins | sample 13SPOviralmetaG_FD_130162 | JGI IMG/M metagenome (GOLD analysis project Ga0187219, IMG submission 130162) | Marine viral communities from the oligotrophic San Pedro Time Series (SPOT) site, San Pedro Channel, CA, USA - 13 SPOT_SRF_2010-07-21... | ecosystem: Environmental > Aquatic > Marine >... | reverse complement strand
TAAGATGAACATCAAACAGGACTTGCTCACCACAGCGGAAGAGCAGGAAATGATGATGCAACAGATGCAGGCGCAAGCAATGGCCGAACAAGGGCCGCCGACTGCTGATGATGGTGGAGCAACGATGGAGGCTATGCAATGAGTTTACCCGATGGGTGGGAAGGTTTAACCCAAGCGAAGACCGACAGCCCCAAGGCTGCTGATATAGATGTTCTATACGGCAAGGTGTTTAAAAGCACAGAGGGGCAACGTGTTCTAAGTCATTTGCGCAGCATAACGATTGAGCAACCGACTTGGTTTCCTGGAGAGGATGCGAGTTTCGGCTATGTAAGGACAGGCATGGCAGAGATGGTACGCATGATTGAGAAAAGAATAGAAAGGTCAAACAATGGCTGAAGCAATGGCAGAACAAGTGGAGGCTGACGCCCCAATGATTAACGTAGCAGAGCCGGACACTCCTCAAGAGGATGCGCCGGTTGCTGTGCATAAAGAGCCGCAGGGTGAGCCTGCTGCTGCAAGTGATGATGAGCCGTTAGAGCGGCCAGATTATTATCCAGAGAAGTTTTGGGATGAGGATGGCCCAGATGTTGAAAAGCTGGCAAAGAGTTATGCAGAGCTTGAGAAAAAGTTTAAGGCCGGAAAGCATAAAGCACCGGAAGAGTATGATGTATCTGCACTTGCGGATCAGGGTTTGGACTCTGACGATCCGACTGTCGCCGTATATCAGGATTGGGCTAAAGAAAACGGGATTAGCCAGGGCGCATTCGAAGATCTTGCAGGCCGTGTACTTGCCTTGTCTAAGGATGAGCAAGAGAGCGTACAGTACGATCAACGCGCGGAGATGGAGAAGTTAGGGGCAAATGCCTCTGAGAAGATCCAAATGACTGAGCGTGTTCTTATGAAAGCTCCTCTAAACAACTCTGAGCGTGAAGCGATAGCTTATTCTCTGAACAATGCTGACGCGATCAATGCTTTCCTGAAGTATCACCAGGCAATCACGAATGAGAATATTCCTATTAAGCCTACGATCCAACAAGAGACCATGACAAAGCAGGATCTACAGGTTGCTATCTCTGATCCTCGTTGGCAAAGCGATGCTGCTTGGCGCACTCAGATGGAGCAAAAGTGGTTCCAATCTCAGCAGAAGTGATAGAGACTTGCAATAAATATCGCTTGCGTGTATTTTAGCCTTAACGGCTAACCGTGCTCGGCCCGTTGGATGTAGTAATCTACTGGTTGGCGCGGCCATAACGCGCAAGCGACCGCCCGGAACCTCGGATAACGGAAGCGTTTAATTGAAACGCAAAAGGAGGTTTTTGCAAATGGCGATTAACGTCTCAACCGCGTTTGTTGATCTTTTCGATTCTGAGGTCAAACAAGCGTATCAAGCCGAATCTGTGCTTCGTGGCACAATGCGGACCCGCACCGGCGTTGCCGGTAATACTGTTAAGTTCCCAACAATCGGTAAAGGTGTTGCTACGCTCCGCGTACCACAAACCGATGTTACTCCACTTAACGTCACATACGGCCAAGTAACTGCGACAATGGAAGACTACATTGCAGCAGAATACTCAGACATCTTCCAACAGTCCCACATCAACTTTGATGAGCGTTCTGAATTGGTACAGGTTGTGTCTAAGTCTATTGCTCGTCGCATGGACCAGATCATGATCGATGCTCTGAACGCGGCCACTGGCACATCCACTGTTGCAACAAGCATTGGTGGTGCTGGCACAAACATGAACATCGAAAAGCTCCGCGCTACTGCGAAAGCTATGAATGAGAAGAACGTACCTTCTGAAGGCCGTAACTTGCTCATGCACGCTTCTCAGCTAGATGCTTTGCTCGGTGAAACTGAAATCACAAGCCAAGACTTTGCTTCTGTTAAAGCTCTTGTCCAAGGTGAGATCAACACATTCATGGGCTTCAACATCTTGACAATGGGCGACCGTGACGAAGGCGGTATTCCTAAGCCTTCTACTCGTACTTGCTTTGCCTGGCACAAAGATTCGATGGGCTATGCTGAGTCAATGGCTCAGAAAACCGAAGTCAACTATGTCCCAGAAAAGACATCGTTCTTGGTTAGCTCCATGTTCTCTGCTGGTTCCGTCTCAATTGACGGCGAAGGCATTGTCAAAATTTCTTGCACTGAATAAGGAGAATAAGACATGGCATTCGCAACAGCAAATTGGGCAACAGTTGGCGCTTCTAAAAGCGGCAATGCTCCAGCTATCTACAGCTATAAGTCTGCTACAGACAACAAAGCTGCTATCGCTGGCTCTGGCTATTTCAACACAGTTGAAGCTCTTATCACTACTGGTGATTGGATCTACACATACGGCAGCGATGGCGGTCAAACGCTTGTCGCTACCAACACAGCAGGCGTCATTACAACGGCTGTAATCTAAAGAAAGAAGGGGCTGGATACTCTGGCCCCTTCCACCCTTTACGGAGAACGATATGGCTGCTGGTGATACCTCACTCTCGATCTGCTCGGATGCTCTGATATTGTTGGGCGCATCGCCCATTTCTTCTTTTACAGAAGGATCTGATTCAGCCCAGGCTTGTGATCGACTTTATCCAGATCTCCGTGACTCGCTGCTTTCAAACTATCAATGGAGTTGGAGCGTTAAAAAGGTGCAGCTAAATCGGCTGTCTACTGCTCCTATCGATGAGTGGAAGTATGCCTATCAAATGCCAGGAGATATGCTCTCCGGCGTCTTAGCCTTATTTACAAGCGCTGGTATTGGCGAGAACCCTGTCCGGTACGGGTGGGAAGTTTACGGCGATCAGCTATACACAAATTTCGAGAAGGTTTTTATCGACTACCAAGGTACAATCGATGAAAGCAAAATGCCAAATTACTTTGTGCGCCTTCTCCGCACCTCACTGGCTGCTGAGTTAGCCTTTACAATTACCGATCAGATTAGCAAGTCGGACTACTTCCGTGCCTTGGCATATGGCTCACCCGGTGAGTCAAACCGTGGTGGCTTGATGCGCGAGGCAATGAACATAGATAGTCGCGGTAAGCCGCCGCAGATCATTGAGGATTATTCTCTTATTGATGTGAGATACTAAAATGCGGATTATGCAGTTCCAAACGAATTTCTCGGTTGGTGAGCTTGATCCGCTTATCCGCGCTCGTACCGACTTGCAGCAATATCAGAATGCTCTTGAGGAAGCTACGAATGTAATCATTCAGCCGCAGGGTGGGTTCAAGCGCCGGGATGGTACGAAGTTCATCTATGACTTTGGTTCAAGCTTTACTGACTTTAAGGTAATCCCTTTTGAGTTTAGCGTTGATGATAGTTACCTGTTGGTATTTGTCACCCAACGGATCTACGTCTTTAAGGCTGGAGTTTTGCAAACCAATATTAATGGCTCTGGCAATGATTACATTACCGCAACTGATATAACCACGGCGATGCTGGACAACATTAACTATACCCAGGCGGTTGATACACTTATCCTGTGCCATGAGGATCTTCAGACTAAGAGACTTGTGCGAAACGGTGACACAAGTTGGACGTTGGAGAATCTGCCTCTGACAAACCTTCCTCAGTATGCTTATGCCTTTGACACGCATCAGCCAGACTTTACGATCACGCCCAGCGCCACAACTGGAAACATTACGATCACAGCTTCGTCAATGACTACTGACAACGGTACGGCACAGGCTGGAAGCTCAAACACGATTACTCTCAAGGCAGCAACAAGCTACACCGCTGACGATCAACCAAACGGTATGTTTATTACTTTAACTTCTGGTACTGGATCTGGACAGACGCGGCACGTTGAGGACTATGTAGCTTCCACCAAGGTTCTGACTGTCTATCCCGCATGGGATACTGCTCCCGATAACGCTACTGGCTATAAGGTTTCTGCATTTGCAGAGGCCGCTGTCGGTGAATACGCTCAAGTCACAAGCACTTTTGGTCGCGCTCGGTATGTAGAGTATGTTTCTGACACGGTAATGAAGGCCGTTACAGAAGTTGATTTCTTCGATACCGATGCTGTTACTGCTGGTTTCTGGGAAAGCGAACATGGTTACGAAGATGTCTGGTCCAGCACTCGCGGCTGGCCTCGGTCTGCTGCATTCCATGAGGGCCGGTTGTATTTTGGTGGATCTAAGTCTCGGCCAAATACTATCTGGGGTTCTGGTGTAATCAATTATTTTGATTTCAACGCCGGTACTGGACTTGACGATGAGAGCGTTGAGGCAACAATCAACACTAATCAGCTCAATACTATCGTCAACTTGTTCTCTGGCAACGACTTTCGGATCTTCACAACCGGTGGTGAGTTTGTAATCCTGCAAGGAACCAATGATCCAATCACACCGTCTAACTTCTTTGTCAGGCCACAGACACGGCTGGGAGCAAAGTCTGGTATTCCGATTGAAGAGCTAAACGGCGCGTCAATCTTTATTCAGCGCCAAGGTAAATCTATCAACGTCTTCCAGTTTGGCGATACTACAGCATCTTATCAGGTACAGAACATATCGGCACTAAGCTCTCACTTGCTAAAGAACCCTTTGGATATGGCCGCGCGTAGGGCTGCATCTACAGATGAATCGGATCGCCTGTTTGTGGTCAACGGCACTGACGGATCGATGGCGGTTTACTCTATCTTGGTTGGTCAGAATGTTATTGCTCCAAGCCGGTTTATAACAGACGGTGAGTTTATAGCTGTGGGCGTTGAGGTTGCAGACGTTTATGTAATCGTTAAGAGGACGATTGATGGCACTGACAACTATATGCTGGAGAAGTTTGACCCAGATCTTACGCTAGATAGCGCTAAGGAGGGCGGAGCGGCGTCCTCAGTGACGTTACAGCATCTTGAGGGAGAGACAGTCCAGATCATTAGAGATGGCATCATAGAGCCAGAGCAGACGGTCCCTGGCTCTCCCTACACGGTTACGTTTGCTTCGGCAGCTACGTCTAGCTACCAGGTTGGTTTGAATTACACAGTCACGGCTAGAACGATGCCTGCGGAGCCGGTGCTATCTTCTGGATCTGTGCAGGGCTTTAAGAAACGTATTATCCAAGTTGATGCTATTGTGAATAGCACCAAGGACATGACGATTAACGGAAAGCAGGTCTCGTTTAGGAACTTTGGCGAGGATGTACTTGATTCACCGGTTGAGCCTTTCACTGGCATAAAAACTATGCACGGTTTGCTGGGATATAGCGGAACGGGGCAGATTACGATCAGCCAGAATGTTCCATTGGAAATGATTGTTCTCGGTCTTGAGTACCGTTTAAGCGTGGGGAATTGATATGGCTGGTTTAATGGCAACAGGTGGTTTCCAGTTATTTTCAGCAGGAGTTTCAGCTCTTGGTCAAATTTCTGCGGGGGCTGCTCAAAAGCGTCAATACCAAATGCAAGCAGAGCAAGCAGAGCTTCGTGGCCGTTCTGAGGCCATTGCCTATAAGCAAAAGGGTGCAGATGCTTTGCGCAATTTAAATGAAACGCTTGCTGCAATTATATCTCGATCTGCTGCCGGTGGTGTTGATCCTACCTCTGGATCTGCTGCAACGCTTCAGCAATATGCTTTATCTGAGGGCGCTAGAGAGAAACAAATTGCTCAAGACAACGCTATTATGGCTCTCGGCCAAGCAAGCACTCAGGCTGGAATTTATCAATCCGCTGGACGCGCAGCGCAGTTATCGTCTTATGTATCCGCCGCCGGTACTCTCGGCCAAGGTGCATATCGGTACGGACAATTAGCATAGGTTAGAACATGGCAATCCTTCCAAGATATCAGCGCACCGGTCTACAGACCCGTCAACCACAGCAGATGGATTTTGCCGCTACGCGCGAACAGGCAAGGTTGGGCCAGACCATTTCTCAGCAAGTTGATCGTATGTCCGATTTTGCTTTCAGACAGGCTTCTCAGGCAGCGGAAATCCGTGGGCAGGAGCGTGTGCGCGAGGAAGGTGCTTTGCCTACTCTGGCTGCATTAGATGAAGCCGGTGGACCTACTACAATAGCGGAACGTGCAGCATATGCTCTCGGCAGTCGCGTGGCTGTTGCTGAAATACAGAACGAAGCTGAAGTCGAGATCATGCGGATCTTGAACGATGCTGAAAGAAATGAAACTCCATTCACCGCTGTTCAGGCGCAACTTGCAGATGTGACGGATGGATATTCTGCTTCACTCAGCACATTAGACCCAGAATCGGCATTGGTCTTAAAGGAACGGCTTTCCGGTTCATCTATCAAAGCTTCCGAAAGATATTCTAATTGGTATGTTAATCTGCAAGCCGCAAAGGCCAAGGCAAAAGTAAACGATGCTGCGGATCGTCAGCTTGAAGTTATTTTGCAAGAGGCAATTATTCCTGGAGCAAACAAGAGAACTATAGAGCAGTCATTGGCTTCTTCTACTGAGTTGCTTTCAGGATTGGGCGCTTCCGAAAAACAACTAAAAGCTTTTGAGGAAAGGGCTTATAGCGCTGCCTTTAAGGAAAATGCGCTTTACAAATTCAATGTAAGTTCTCTTGATGAGAAGGCCCGTTTTCTTGAGCAAATGAAGACAAAGCCTATGCCGGGAATGTCTCTTGAGCAAACACAATCTTTTAGAAAATCACTTACAGCAGATTACAATGCTCAGATTAGAGTGACGCAGGGCGAGGCTGCTGCAATTGTTTCTGATGCAAATGAGCAAGCTCGGATCTTAGCCTTGGGCGGTATGCCATCTCAAAAGCAAGTATTAACATTAATGGAACGAGCTGAAGCCGCTGGAGAATACGGGGTTGGCGCTAGGGATGCTGTTGGCGTCCTTCAGTTCAACATGGAAAAAGCTGAAGCATTTAGGAAAATGACTCCAGAAGATCTGGCCGCAGAGGTGCAAGCTTTACGTCAGGGTCTTGAGGGCATTGGCGAAGCTGGCATTGATACTCTTTTAGAAGCTAACACATTAAAAGTAGCCGAGGCGTATTTAGGTTCAGCTCAACAGGCTATGGCAAAGGCCGAAACAGCTCGCAAAAAAGAGTATGAACCTATTGTTAATGAATTAACAGAACAGGTTAATAATTTTCAAGCTTTGGTGGATTCCGGTCGAGATGTAGAAACCAGTGATATTGCCGATCTAATGGAGGCGATAGCTACTGTACCAGTAGATTTAAGGGGCGATCTTCCAGATGAAGTAATAGCCTTAAACATTACAAGTAATACTGTTGAAGCCATAAGGGGAATGACACCGCCAGAGGCCGCTGGATATCTGAGATCTCTTGAAGGTGGCATTGAGAGTTTTGGCGGAGAGGGTATTGATACCCCTGTAGAAATTCAAACATATGACTTGGCAAAAAAGATGCTGTCAGGAATGGAGGCTGAACTAAAGAAAGATCCATTGTCATATGCTATGCGTGTTGGTCTTACTGATTCCAAGGGTAATGAAATTGAAATCACGCCGATTAACTTTACAGATCCAGATGCAACTTTGGAAACAATGAGAAAGCGCATTGATGACGCAACAATTGTTTCTGCTAAGTATTCAACGCCGGTTACATACTTTACGCCACAAGAAAGATCTATGCTGGCAGAAGTAATAGATGGATCTGATCGATCACAGAAAATGTTTTTCTTGGGTGCTATTGTAGATGGTGGCGGTCAAGCTGCCCCAGATATGCTTGCAGAAATATCTAAGACTGCTCCAGAGTTTGCCGGTGTTGGCGCTTTGGTTGTAAGTGAAAGAATGGATGCGGCTAACATGGCATTGCGCGGCATGGACTCAATAAAGGCCGGGTTTAAGCCTATAGACTTCACGCCTTCTAATACTGATATACCGTTCAATGCTAAAACAAGTGAGGCTCTTCGCTATCAGCCAAATGCAATTGGCATTACTCGTGATGTTGCTACATCTATCTATGCAGACATGGCCAGAAACAAAGACCAGTTTGATGAAGATCTTTGGAATAATGCAATTGACATGGCTCTTGGAGCTGATGGTTTTGGCCGTGGTGGCATTCAAGAGGTTCGCGGTGTTAATACATACTTGCCGCCAGAATTAAATGTGGATGACATCGAGGTGGCCTTAAAGGCAATTACACCGGAAAGTCTTTCTGTCGCCTCTGGTGGCCAAGTTCTTACAGATGAGTATGCAACAGACATTTCTGGTCGTGGAATGTTTAGTAGGGACAAGAACTATAAGCCAGTATCATATGGTGGTAATAATTTCATTTTAGCATATGGTGATCCTAGCATTGGTCAGCCAATATATGTTTTTGATGAAGCCGGTGAGTTGCTTGTCTTTGATATGTTAAAGCTAGTTGAGGCTACTAAATGAACTTTGACAAGCCAGATAGATTAGACATTCTTCCTCAGCAGGGTCTTACCGCCCCGCCTGGTACGTTAGCAGAAAATCTGACGACTGCATTTGATGTTGCTCGGTTCAATGGCGGGTCTGGCAGCAACAGTAAAGCGTTTACAATGCTTGAGATATGGGGACCGATTGGAGATCTTGCCAACGAGAATGGCGGAGATTTTGAAAACCCTGGTATGTATCTCGCTGGAAGTCTGTTTGATGCAAGTTCTCCTCGCCTTTATGAAAAGGTATCTCAGGATATTTATTCTTGGATGGCGCAAAACAAAGATACTCTTCCGCCAGAGTTGCAAGATATAAATCCTGATGTAATAAATCAGCGCACAAAGGATTTCGTTCAATCCAAAGAAAATGAATTAGCAGAGCTGGCAAGAACAAATCCCGACTTAGCTAGTGCTGCTGCTCGTTTTATCGGCTCTATGGGCACTGCTTTTGGCGATCCAGTAACTCAAGCGACTATGCCGTTTGGTGGATGGTCTAAATCTCTTTGGAAGAATGTAATGCAGAACGCCGCAATAAATGCCGGTGCTGGTGCAATTACTGAGGTTGATGTTAAAAAATGGTATGATGAGCTTGGCCTGGAATATGGATATGATGACTTTTTAAAGAATGTAGCCATTCAAGGCGCATTCGGTGCAGCATTGCCTGTGGCTGGTCGCGGCATACAGATGACCGCAGCTCAAGCCAAGAAGGGTTGGGAAGTATTGTCGGGCAAAGGCCGCAAGCCTATTAGCCCAGAGGATCAAGCCCTGGTTGATGTCCTTGAAGCACAAGAAGAAGTAGTTGCTAGTAATCCGCTCGAAACGCCTCAAGATCCTAATGTGGCAGAGTTTGAGCATCAGAGCCGCTTAACTAAGGCTCAGGCTGCAATAGAAAACAATATGGCTCCTAATATGCCACCAGAGCCAAATGCGCCTATAAAGGGAACAATTCCATTACAAGGTGAGCTAAACGCACTAGATAAAAAATGGGAAGCAAACAATGCCAAATTAAAAACGGCTGAAGCAGAAGGTCTTGAAATTCAAAATCGGTTGAATGATGCTTATGATACTGATGTAAATCTTACAAAGGACAGTAAGATAATAAAAGATATAATATCTGAAAATAAACTAAACCAACTTAAAGTTGATGAATTAAGATCTATACAAGACAATCTAGGTAGACAGCGTTTAAGTATTTTAGAAAAACAAAAACAGCAACTTGCGCTTGTTGATAATGGAGCGGATAATCTTGATGGTGTTCTATATACATTAGATCCAGAACAAATTGAGGTTGACGCCAAGACATTCCAGTTCAAAGCGGGTGGTGATGAGTTTGGCGTAACGGAGCGCCTTCAAGGCGTAACTGTATGGGATAAATACAAAGCCGGTATGGTGACAGTGTATGAGTACGCTGATGGTCGTTTAGCAATTGCCGATGGACATCAACGGTTAGGGTTAGCCAAGCGTATTCGATCTCAAGATCCTTCTCAGGAAGTAAAGATAATTGGATACAAGCTGCGCGAAGTTGATGGCGTCAGCCCAGAGGAAGCGCGTGTTATCGCCGCAATGAAGAACATTGCAGAAGGTACTGGTACATCAATTGATGCAGCTAAAGTGTTGCGTGTTGAGCCTGGTAGATTGTCGGAGCTGCCGCCACGGTCTGAGCTTGTACGTCAGGCTAGAGATATGATGGCTCTTAGCGATCAAGCATTTGGCGCTATTATTAATGAAGTAATCCCGGCAAACTATGGCGCCATTGTTGGCAGATTAATTGATGATCCTAACCTTCAAGATGCTGCTATTCAGGTCTTGGCTAAGTCTGAACCTAGCAACGCCTTCCAGGCAGAATCAATTGTGCGCCAGGTGCGTGAGGCTGGAGCTGAAGAGGTAGAGCAAATATCTCTATTTGGCGAGGAGATGGTAACTGAAAGCTTTTATGTCGAGCGCTCAAAGGTTTTAGATCGAGCATACAAAGAGCTGCGTAAAGATAAAGCAGCATTTGAAACATTGGTTCGCAACTCAGATCGCCTGGAAGCAGAAGGCAATATCTTAGTTAAGGACGCAAACAAACGAAAGGCAGATACAGATGGCCAAACAATCGCGCTCCTCCAAACGCTTGCAAACCGCAAAGGGCCGCTCTCAGATGCCCTCAACCAAGCAGCAAGAACAGCCAGAGAGACAAACAGCTATGTCCAAGCAACCAGAGGCTTCCTTGATGCTGTCAGAGGATCAATTGAATCGGGCGACTTCGACCGCTTATCTTCTGGCGACGTTGGACGCGCTGTCGATGGTACGCCGCAGATCAGCAGATCTGAGATTGAAAGAGAGCCAGCCCTTGAGGGATTCGACGAGCCAACTGGGATAGCATCGGAGCGTCAGGCCGATCAACTTATTGATGATATGTTTGGTGCTGACGAATCGGTTGTTACACAGCGACTTGACGTTTCTCCAATAGAAGAAGACGTAGTAGCGGTTGAAGACATTAAGATGCCAATTAATGATAATCTTCCACCGGATCAAATTCGCGCACAAGTTCAAGCTTTGACTAAAGAAAATACGCCAATAATTAAAGATTTAATTAAACGTATCGATGAAAAATTTGGTACTGAATCAGGCGATAACATTAAAGATCTGGCTAAGGTTATACAAAAGGCAAACAGGCCATCAATTTTAGCCAAAAAGCCTTGGCATAAAGTATCTCACATTAGAGATAGTTATAGATTCAAAACCGTTATTGAAGACTTTAGAGATGTGCCTGCTATATTTGATGAGCTTTTAGCTAGTGGCATTAGCCTTGTTAAAGTTGATACTGCTAAACTATTTGATCCAAAGGAATGGGGATGGCGGATCATTGCGTTTGATTTAAGGATGCCAAACGGTCAATTAGTTGAATGGTATTTGCCGATCAAAGAGCTTGAAGCTCAAAAGAAAGCTGAAGGGCATTTACTGTTTGAGGAATGGCGAAATAAAAGCCCCGAAGAAATTTCGGCACAGCATAACGATTATATGGATACAATCCGCAGGAGCTTTGAAGGTTACGATAACGCTTTTCAATCTGCCTTGGATAGAATCGGAATATCCAGAGATGAGGCTGCGGCTTCTTGGGCAAGGGCTGAAAGCTCCATGCTAGATGCGGCTCGGAAGTCGCCTAGTTCGTCTGGCATTACTACGTCATCAGGTGTACGCGGAGCCGAAACCCAGGTTCCGTCTAGGGTACGCATAACAGAAGAACCGGATTCGGTCCAAAGCATGACACGGGATGTGCCTTCTTCTACTAGGGCAAATTTAGGTGAAGTCATAGATTCTACCTCCGATGTTAATTTAGATATCACTTTGGGCGAAGTCAAGACAAGTAATTTATTTGACGACATGGATCTTGAGGTTCCTTTAGGTGAGCGGATAGATCCCGAAACTGGTGATGTTCTCCCGGCGACTATGACGCTGCGAGATTTGAAGGCACAAATGGATCAAGAAGATGCCATGATTAACCGCTTGGAGTTCTGCACGATATGACTTTTAAAAACTGTATCAATGAAGGCGTTGCAGAAGGCCAAATCACTCAGGAACAAGCTGACGAGATTACTGGCCTGTTTGATGAGCTTGAGGTTCAATACAATCGGCAAATGGGTGGAGCTGCTGCAACGGCGAAGGCTGCATCTGAAACATCTGTCGCAGCAAAGAAGATTGCTATTGAGCGAAAGCGCCGGGCTATGCTCCAGGCTACAACCTGGAAGAAGATTAACTACGATCTTCAGAATTACAAAACCGCTTTAGGTGCTCCTGACAAGAATAGAGCTGCCTTGGCTTTGTTTGAGCAAGATCAGACATCCAGGTTTCGAAGCATTGTCCAGGTGCAACAAGCTGTTCAGCGCAGCGCTACTCGAAAGATGGATGAGTTCTTGGCAACATTTCGCCGCAACATTGTCGGTGAAACAAGAAACAAGGCCCAATTGAATAATGTAGTTCGTGAAATCTTTGGCGAAGAAACCGGCGATGCTTCAGCTAGAGAAATGGCACAAGCCTGGAAATCTGCATCTGAATATCTGCGCACAAGATTTAATGCTGCCGGTGGCGCTATTGCTAAACGCTTTGATTGGGGTATGCCTCAGATCCACGATACTATGCGGGTTCGCCAATCTACATATGAGGAATGGCGGGACTTCATTAAGGCACGTTTAGATCTGACTAAGATGAAAGACGAGCAAACAGGATTGCCGTTTTCAGATGGTAAGCTTGAGTTTGCTTTAAAGGATGCTTACGAGACGATCCGCACGGATGGTTTTAATAAGGTTAAGCCAGGAACGATGACCGGCAACAAGTCGTTTGCCATGCGCAATCAAGACCATCGTTTCTTTGTTTTTGAAACAGCAGATGGCTGGCTAGAGTATCAACAAAAATTTGGCAATCCAAACCCCTTTGATGCAATGATGGGGCATATTGATATGATGTCACGCGATATTGCTATGATGGAAGTTCTTGGCCCTAATCCAAAGGCAACGACTAATTTCATTAAGCAGACATTGCAGAAAGATGCTGCTGGAGATGCAAATGCCGAGCGTATAGCTAGACGTACCGGCGCTTCTGTTGATGCTCTTTATTCAGCGGTCAGTGGGTCTATAAACGCTCCTGTTGACAGCAAGTTTGCATACACATTTGCTGGCATTCGTCAGGTGCTACAGTCGGCGCAGCTTGGCGGCGCGGCTATTGCTGCTACAACAGATATGAATTTCGGGCGCATTGCTAGATCTATGGTTGGTCTACCGCAAACCAAGATGCTGAAAAAGTATTTAGATTTTATGACCCCTTTGAGCCTAGAGGAAAAAGGTCGCCTAGCTATTCGTTTGGGCTTAACTGCTGAAGGCTGGTCAACTCTCGCTGCTGCACAGATGCGATATGTTGGAGATCTGTCGGGTCCAGAAGTAACGCGCCGTATGGCCGACTTTGTTATGAGGGCTTCTTTGCTTTCTCCTTGGACAAATGCAGGCCGGTGGTCTTTCGGCATGGAGTTCTTAGGCAATCTAGCTGACAACTCTGGCAAGCAGTTCGATCAGCTAGATCCAATGATGCAAAAAACTCTCGATCATTATGGCATTGGGGCTGATAAGTGGGAGATTGTAAGAACAACCCCGCTCTATGAATATGAGGGCGCTTCGTTCCTAAGAGCTGAAGACATCGAGGCCCGTACCGATATACGCTCAGATTTAGCCCGTGATTTAGCAACCAATCTTTTAGCTATGGTTGAGACTGAAACCAATTTTGCCGTGCCTAGCAGCTCTCTCCGTGGCCGTACTGCGCTAACAGGTGACACTCAACCAGGCACAATTGCCGGTGAGCTTACTCGGTCGTTTGCAATGTATAAGAATTTTGGTGTTACTCTGGTAAATACTCACATCATGCGTGGCTTGGCACAGCCAACACAAAGGGCAAAGGGTACTTACTTTGCAGATCTTTTAATCAGCACTACGTTGATGGGCGCTCTGGCAATGCAGCTAAAGGAAATGGCTAAGGGCCGTGATCCCCGTCCAATGGAAAGTCCTGAGTTCTGGGGCGCTGCTCTTCTCCAAGGTGGTGGCCTTGGCATCTATGGCGACTTCTTATTCTCGGATGTAAACCGTTATGACAGGGGCTTGTCTGAAACCATTGCCGGTCCTGTTGTTGGATTTGCTGATGATGTTCGCAAGCTAACGATCGGCAATGTAACTCAGGCCATCAAGGGTGAAGACACAAACATAGGCAGTGAGCTTATTAACTTTGCCGGTCGATATACTCCAGGATCTACGCTCTGGTACTCTCGTTTAGCACTGGAAAGAATGGTGCTGGATCAAGGCAAGCTATGGGCAGATCCAGACGCTAAAAGCAAAATGAAGCGCTTGGAATCCAAGTATAAACGCGAATATGGACAAAACTACTGGTGGCGTCCTGGTAAAACCACGCCACAAAGGCCCCCAGAACTATCAAACGTGTTTGAGTAAATGGAACTAATCTGCTATAGAGTGAACAAAGGAACGGGAAAACGACATGAGTGATATCGCAATTAATCCAGTAACCCGCCGGGTTCAGTTCACAGGCAATACCGGAACCGGTCCATATGCCTTTACCTTCAACATCTTGGTCGATGGTGATATCGCAGTCTTCAAGGGGACTACGGAGCTAACGCTTACCACTGATTACACGGTCAGTATTAACGCAAATGGAACGGGGTCTATCACTCTAACTGCTGCCCTCATAGCATCTGACGTTCTTACAATCATTGGTGGTCGTGAGCTTTCTCGGACCACAGACTTTGTTACAGCCGGGGATCTTCTGGCTTCTAGCTTGAACGAACAGCTAGACAGTAACGTGATTATGACCCAACAGCTTGATGAAAAGCTTGGGCGTGGTTTGTTTGTAAACCCTGGTGATGTGTTTACTGACTTAGAGCTTCCACTCAAGGATGATCGTAAGGGTACGGTGCTTGGATTCAATGAGACCACGGGCGACCCAGAGCCAGGTCCAACACTTTCGGATGTCGATTCACTAGCAACTATTTCTGCTGATATTAAAACTTTGGCAGAGATCCAAGATGGCACGGTTGCCACTGATGCCATTACAAACGTAAATACGATCCGTACAGATGTAAGCACAGTTTCCGGCATATCTTCCAATGTGACAACCGTTGCCGGCAATACATCAAACATTAATACGGTTGCAGGAAACAATGCCAACATTACAACTGTTGCTGGCATAGATAGCGATGTAACTACTGTTTCGGGTATATCTTCCGATGTGACCACCGTTGCTGCTGACGGTACAGACATTGGAGTTGTTGCAGGTATATCTTCTGATGTGACTACTGTTTCCGGCGTATCGACAGAGATTGGCCGCTTGGGTACAGCCGATGCTGTATCTGATATGAACGTACTAAGCGCTCCGGCAGTTATTGCTGATATGGATTCTCTTGCTGACAATGTTAGTGCAATTTCTATTGTATCAGATGATATTGGTAATGTTATTGCTGTTGCTGTAAACGCAGCCAACATCAATACGGTTGCCGCTGATGGCGCCGACATTGGCACGGTGGCTGGTGATATATCTAACGTCAATACGGTTGCGACTAATATTACGTCAGTAAACACAAACGCCACAAACATTACTGATATCCAGAATGCTTCTGCAAATGCTGCTACTGCAACAACACAGGCCGGAATTGCAACAACACAGGCTGGCATAGCAACGACTAAAGCTAGTGAGGCGTCTGCCTCTGAGGTTGCGGCTGAAGCTGCTAAGGTTGCGGCTGAGGCTGCGCTTGATGAGTTTACAGACATCTATCTTGGAGCTAAAACTTCAGATCCCACAACAGATAATGATGGGAATGCTCTGACTGCTGGGGATCAGTACTTTAACACGACCTTAAACGTACTAAAGATTTACAATGGTTCAGCTTGGCAGGCTGCTGCTATTGATAGCTCAGGGTTTGTTGAGGTCACTGGCGACACTATGACGGGTGATCTATCCTTCGGTGACAACGACAAAGCCATCTTCGGCGCTGGGTCTGATTTGCAGATTTATCATGACAACGTCAACAGCTATATTGACGATACTGGTACAGGAAACCTTGTTTTAAGGGGCAATTCCGCAGTAAGCCTTCAAAAGTACACAGGTGAAACTTTAGGCGTCTTTAATGCTGATGGCCCTGTTAATCTATTCTACGACAACGCCCAGAAATTCGCCACCACCAGCACAGGTGTAGACATCACTGGGACTTTGACCATTGACGGTAGTGACAATGCTTCTAGCCTAGCAACATCAGTCACAAGCAGTGTTTTGGAGCTAAATGGAAATTCTGCGGGTAGTGCGGCAGCTTGGTTTGGTAGTATTTCTGGGGGAGGTCAGTACGTTCAGGCATCTAACAGTGCAGGGACAACCTCCTATGATTTCTTGATCAACCCATATGGCGGTAATGTTGGGATTGGTACAGATTCGCCTGACTACCAAATTCAACTTGAAAACAGCGGCGAAGCCAACCTATCCATTAAGTCGGGGGTATCCAACTACGCTCAAATTCTTTTGGGGGATAGTGGCAATGCGGCCATAGGTCGTCTTCGTTACAACAATTCTGATAATTCTTTCCAAACTGTAGTAAACGGGGGTGTTGCTACGACCATCGACAGCAGCGGTTCTCTAGGAATTGGGACAAGTTCGCCTGACGGAACGCTACATATAAAAGATGCGATAGCTCAACTTTATATACAAAGTAATGATGGTCAGTCAGCACAAATTGTATTTGGCGATGTCTCTGATGCAAGTAGGGGTCGTATAAACTACGACAGTTCTGACAATCTTATTTTTGAAGTCAACAACCTTTCAGAAGCCATGCGCATCGATAGCAGCGGTAGAGTTGGGATTGGTACATCTGATCCAGTAGAAAATCTTACAGTAGGTGTCATGACAACCGCTGATGGATTTAGTCTTGGCTCTGCAACTACTCAGGCTTACCTTAGATATAACAACTATTTTTCAGGGACTTCTCAGGTCAGTGATGCAACTAAAGGTTCAGCATCTATAAGTTTGGGTCGCAGTTCTGACGGCGTGATTACGTTTAATACTGCTGCGGCAGG
>Ga0187219_1000623_pt1 | contig 16932 bp, 18 predicted proteins | sample 13SPOviralmetaG_FD_130162 | JGI IMG/M metagenome (GOLD analysis project Ga0187219, IMG submission 130162) | Marine viral communities from the oligotrophic San Pedro Time Series (SPOT) site, San Pedro Channel, CA, USA - 13 SPOT_SRF_2010-07-21... | ecosystem: Environmental > Aquatic > Marine >... | reverse complement strand
ACGACTCAACCAACGAATGCAACTGCTGCGACAACGCAAGCAACTGCTGCGACAACTCAACCAACGCCAGCAACAACAACACAAGCTAAAACTATAGCATTTACTAGTGGTAATAAAACGGTTACTTCCGGTGGCCAATCATTCCTATTAAGTGCTCAGGTTAATACTGCTGCTGTAACTGGTAAAAATACAAGTATGCCAACTATCACATATAAATCTAGTGGTGGCGGTGGAGCCGGTCAAATGTATTGGGCGTCAGACGCGTCTGGTTCAACACCAATTAGCGCTCCTTCTTGGATAACTAGTGGAAGTGGAGGAACTTTTAATTCTAGTGGTGTCGTAAACATGAGCGTTTCAATTGACCCTTACAATTAAATATAATATAAATTAAAAAATTAAACCATGGCAGAAAACAGTAACCCAACAAGAACGGCGTATTTAGTGGTAACCCACCCTACTGATGCCTCTGTAAAGTCTGTAATATCTTTTACACAATCACAGGCTGCGCCTACAACGCAAGCAACGCTAGCAACAGCTGCAACGACTCTACAATCATTCTATTTTAGGACAGCATCTCCATGTGACGGTGGTCCAATGAAAACACTTAGAAGTCAATACAGTCTAGCAAACAAGATTGCAGGTACTACTAATTTACCTGGGCAATCTTCGGTTATTTATGAGTTTAATAGTAGTCAGTTTATAGGTGATTCTTCAACACAGTTTGATGGTACATATATGGATCCTGCATTATGTGGCGGTGGTAACAACGGTTGTATCTTAGCAGGTGAATTAGTTCTAATGGAAGACGGCACATCTAAAAAAGTAGAAGATGTAGTAATAGGAGATAGAGTTAAAGGTATTACATTACCTGGATTATCATTAGAAGAAGACTCTTGGGAAACTTGGAGTACTAATGATGTTGACTTTGCATCAGCTAATACTGTAACAGAAGTAAAATCTATTCAATCTGAGGTATTCCATACTGCATTTAACTTAATATTTAATACAGGTTCTTTAAAGGTAACTGGAGAGCATCCTGTTTTAACTAAAAGAGAAGATGGAAGCGTTTTATTTGTACCTGTTAAAGATTTAGGAGCAGGTGATGCTATTAGATACTTCCCTTCTAATTCATGGGAAACCCTTACATCAATTGAAACAATAGACGATAATACACTTATGTCATATAACTTAGATGCTGAAGCAGTAGATAATTATATTGCGGGTGGTATTGTTGTACATAACGCTGCGAATCTAGAAAAAGATGACAACGATGGTACTAGAGGAGATAATGGTATGTACTAAACATAAACACAAAATTAATTAAAACAATATATTATGGCTAAAAAAATATTATCATTCGAAGAGTATGCTGCTAATAACAATTTAGGAGATACTAGCGAAGTTTCTGAAGAAGAAGCTGAAGAATGTCCTTGTGGAAAAGATGAGGAAGGTAACTGCATAGAATGCGAGGAATCAACTGATGTTGAAGACGAAGAAGTAGAAGACGAAGAAAAGGAAGAAGAGTCTGATGACGATGATGATGACGACGATGACGATGATGACGACGATGACGATGATGATGATTCTGAAGAGGATGATGCTGAAGAGGTCGAAGCAGAAGAAGGATCGGAAGATGCTCCAGCTGAAGTACCTGCTACAGTAGAAGAAATGTTATCTGAAGGCTATGGTAAAGTTAAAGAAGCTGCATGTGCCTATGAGAATGATGAATATCAAGATCATACTTTAGAAATGTACATGAAAGAAAATGCTGCACTAGTTGCTACTCTTGCTGCAAAAGCAATGGAAGAGGGTTATGGTGAAGTAAAAGACGAAGAAATGACTCAAGAAATGTACGAGGCTTTATGTAATGAGATGAAAGAGGCTTATGGTAAAAAGATCGAAGAACTAAAAGAGGTTTACGGCGCAGCAAAAGAATAACAAGATATGAAATTCATAAAATCAATTAACGAATTAAACGAGGCAAGACAAGCCGCTGCTAAGAAGCTATTTAAAATGGTAGTTAATGGTAGTACTTCTGAAATAGAAGGAGTTAAAATATCTAAGGATATGGCTCAGGCTGCATTAGACTGGTTTGATAGATCTACTTACGCTAGAAAATACGAAAAGCAGGTTAAGACTGCTGGTATGGGTGCTGTAGCTCCACTAATCTTTGGAGATCACTGGGGTATTAAGAAAACCATTCCTTCTAAACTTAAAGCAGAATTTAAAGAATTACAAGCACAGTATAAAAGAGAAATGTCAGAATCAGTAATTAATGAATCTGATAAAACTCCAACCATGCTATTAGCTGATGAGATTGAAGGTGCTGAATTTCACCATGGATTTGGTGATGGTACTGACGTTGAAGCTAGAGCTACTAGGAAAACTTGGGAAGATGGTGTACCTGTACTTAAGTCAATCGCCAGAGCTCCTAAGAAGAGCGTGAAGCTACCTAAAGGAAAGTTTGAAGTAGTTATTGACGATAAGTATGGATGGATCTACTGGCAAGATAAAGGTGTCTGGTACGGTATGGACAAAGAAGACGATTATATCCCATTTGAGTTTTAAGATTTGAGTATCATCGAATTAAACTTTTTAAAGAGTCTATGTATAACAATAGTAACATAGACTCTTTTTTATATGCCAAGATTACCAATAGACTTAATTTATATGCAGATGGCTTACCAGATAGCCAAGCTCTCGTATGCCAAACGTAGACGCGTAGGTTGTATTATTGTAAAAGATACACAAGTTATATCAACCGGGTATAACGGTACACCACATGGCTTTAATAATGATTGTGAAGAGGATCAAATTAGGTATTATGAGAATCCAGACCATGCACTAACATTAGAAGAAAAGGGTTACACTTGTGATTCCGGATGCTGTTCTAAAGAGGTAACCAGAAGAGAAGTATTACACGCAGAATCAAATGCATTAGCAAAGGTAAGTAAATCAACACTAAGTTCAGAAGGAGCTGATATGTATGTGACCACGTGCCCTTGTTTTGACTGCGCAAAATTAATTATTCAATCAGGTATTAAGCGGGTATATTATTCAGAAGACTATAGAGATATGGGAGGGGTAGAATTACTTAAACAAGCAGGTATCGAAGTAAAAGAGGTTATATGTTGGAACGCGGAACAGTAAAAGAACTTATAGATCAATCATTAAGTAAAGGTATATTTGGTGAAGGCTTTGAATTCAGAGCAGGACAGAGAGAAGTTGTTGAAGCTATCTGCAATCATTACATTGAAGATCCACAAGGGACTATTATTTTAGATGCCCCAACTGGAAGTGGTAAATCACTAATTGCTATGTGGTCCGCGCACATTCTCAAAGAATTAGGTAAAAGAGGTTATTTAGTAACCTCTGATCTAATGCTACAAGATCAATATGAAGAAGACTTTAAAAGGCTAAAACTTAATTGGCCCAGTATAAGAGGAGTAGACAACTATAATTGTAACGTAAACGATCTGCCATTCTCACTTGCTGATTGTAAGATGAAAGGGATTGGGTATGAAGCTGCCGAGAAATTAAAATGCTGGGGAACTTGTGGGTATCTACAAGGCCGCCGGCGCGCAAAGGAGCTACCTGTAGCTCTCTTTAACTATTCATACTATCTAATACAAAGGAATTACGTAGAGGATAAGATGCAAGAACAAGACAGAGAGGTACCATTCCCTATAAGAGACTTTGTATTCTTTGATGAGGCACATAAGGTAGACAGTATAGTACAATCACACTTTAGTCCTAGAATAGATGTTAGTACACCAAAGTTATTTAAAGAGGTAAACAAGTTTATACAGAAGCATGGCCTGCAAACTGCCTGGGTATCTGAGAACAGAATAGAAGATATAGTCGACCGCTTAATGCGGGAAGACGATCACCAAGAGCTCATGAGGCACATCAGCGAATTCAGAGGTATTGCCAAGGTTTACCGCAAGGCCAGAACTGCAGCACTTAAGGTCAGCAAACTACAGTATCGGACTGGAGACATCCCTAAAGAATGGCAGACTTTTTTTGGGCGAATGGATAGACTTAAAGATATATGGTGCAAGTTTGATGACTATCATGACATTATTAAAGAACTAGGAAATGACGCTATCGTTATTGATCGTAAAGAAACTGAAGTAAAGTTCTTATGTTTGGAAGAGGCAATGATGATTGATAAATTCTTACAAAAGAAAAGTGGCTTTAAAGTCTTTATGTCAGCAACATTAGGTGATATTAAATCATTTGCGAAACATACTTCAATGGGTAATGCGAGAGTTATTAGGATGAGTAATAATTTTGATTACAAAAAATCCCCCATCGTTTTCATTAACAGGCACAAATTGTCTTTTAGAGAACGCGACAAAAATCTCCCTCATGTAATAAAGACCTTAGACAAAATCCTAGATAAACACAAGGGACAAAGTGGAATTATTCACGCCGGTTCCTATCAGTTCATGAACGAAATAAATGCTAAATCAAAACACAGCTTTAACCTAATAAGCTATGACATGGCAAAAGAAAGAAGTGGTGCGATTGACCTGTTTAACAGATCTGAAGGCAAGGTCCTAGTTGGACCTTCTTTGCTAGAGGGATTAGATTTAAAAGATGACAAGTCTAGATTTCAGATCTTCTTTAAAGTACCCTATCCGTCATTAGGCGATCCTCTAGTGAAAGCGAAGATGAATACATTCCCTGGATGGTATGATTGGAAAACAGGGATTGCAATACAACAAGGTGCTGGAAGATCTATAAGATCTAAAGATGATTGGGCAGTAACTTATATCCTGGATGCTTGCTTTAGAAGCTTGATAAATAAAACAGGATTCTTCCCTCCTTCTTTTGAGGAAAGACTTAAAACAATAAATTAATGGCATATAATTTAATAATCATAGATAACTTTTATAGCAATCCAGTAGAGGTTAGAGAGTTTGCTCTAGATCAAGACTTTGATGTAGATGGTAATTATCCAGGACATAGAACTAAATCGTTTTTATCTTCTTCTTTAAAAGAGTATATCGAACTACATTTATCAAAAGTGCATGGAACAATATACTGGCCTGAAGAGGGCGAGGAAGAATATTGTGGTGCATTTCAATTTACTACAGCTGAAGATCGATCATGGATTCATGCTGATGGTGCTACTAAATGGGCAGGAGTATTATACTTAACTCCAGATGCACCTCTTTCTGGTGGTACTGCTTTATATAAGCATATAGAAACTGGAATGTCAGCAGTTCCTAAATTAATTAACGGTGAAACTAATCATGAGTTATTAGATATAATACATGATGATGGTTCAGATTATACTAAATGGGAAATGACAGATAGAGTAGCTAATGTATTTAATAGATTAGTACTTTATAGAGGTGATTACTTCCATGCATCATTAGATTATTTTGGAAAAGATATTAACGACGGAAGACTGTTTCAGACATTCTTCTTTAACACAGAAAACTAAATGGGATTTAATAAAATGTTTTTACCAGAGGCTGAAGAGCTTAAAGAATTTTTAACAACCTATGGAAAAGAAAGATTTCATGATCGATGGGTTTTACCATTTAAAAAGAGAGATGCAATCATAGGTCCCAGTGAAAGTATTGAATTTATTAAACAATTTATAGATTGTGAGTATAATAATAAACCAGACGCTCAGCTCAATACTGAAGCTGGTCAATAGATTAACAAATAAAAAAAACATGAGTACAACCGATACTAAAGAAAGGATTTTAGTTTGGACTAAAACCGAAAGAGCAGGTGAAATTGTAACTGTTGATAAAATAGATGGTGATTTCACATTATTTACGGATGGCACAAGATGCTACACTAATATTATTGGTGAAGAATTCTTTATGGAAGCTAAGACAGAAGAACATGCTAATCAGTTAGCAATTCCTTTTAAAGGGCCTATTAATACGCCCGTTGCTCCTAAAAAAGGACCAGATGGTCCACAGCCAACAGCTAAAGTAAACGGAGAACTTAACGTAATGTTAGAAATGCTAAAAAAGATTAGCGCTAAGAATACTATTACAATGCCTCTTGAACTTAAGGTTCCATCAAAAGAAGTTTATGACCTATTTAAAGATCAGATGGATATTACAAAGGCAGATCTAAACGAGCAAATATTGCTACTGGTAGAGAGCCAGATAAATAACTTACAAGAACAATTAAAACCACAAGCAGAAGAATTCATTAAAAATTACTATAATGGCAGAACAAGCAAACTTAACACCGGAATTAAATCCAAACCAGCCAAAGGCTCAAACACAGCCCCAAGCATCGAGTACTAATAGAAGACAAAGACGTTTTAATTTAAAGCAACAAGGCATACTTAAGTATATTAGCAAGCTGCCTTATACAGGAGAGATTAGAACTAAACTTAGAGCTCAAAACCTTGAGAACGGTAGAAAGATTCACCAACAGAATGTTGAGCGCAATGAACAAAGAAATGCTCAGTATTTAGAATCTGTTTTAGAAGGACTAAAAGAAACTTGGGCTAGCCAAGGATTTAACGCAGAAGAAATTAAAACTCTAGAAGAGGCTTGGTCTTTAACAGCAGTTAAAGATAAAGACAATTACAGAGCAGATAAAAAAGCTTCGAAGGCTCTATATAAGGAAGCAAAAGCTTCTAGAGCTTCGAGACAAAAATAAAGATACAGAATGATTAGTATTCAAATAGAGCCAGCAGACAATGGTGTGTTAAAATTTCTAATTGACGATAATGTTAATGGAGGTGGAGAAGAATTTACTACTAGAACAGTATATGAATTCGAGGGGATTACCGGTAGAAATAACCAAATTAAATTTCTAAAAGATTTAGTATTAGATTTGGGATTATCTTCAGGTACTGAACTTGACTCTAATTGTTTACGAATCAAAACTGAATGGGGAACACAGTATACCCCAAATGATACTGAACTTAAAAATAGGATTGTAGCTACTGAAAAAGAATTAAAGAGGTTGCAGTCTATGTTAAAGAAATGACACTACAAATAGAAGGTGTTTGGTGTAAAACTAGGACTGAGTTTGAAAAATTAGCAAAGTCTGGAAATTATGATTTGACTATATCCTATTTCGATATTGTGAATAGATTAGTTAAGAGTGACCCTTATAGTGAGGAACCATCAGATGTCATTGTCTCTCTTTATATTAGAAAGTTAATTAAGAAATTAATTAATGACAATATTGAGAAAGAGAATGAGAATGCTAAGTTACTGTACATGTTTAAAAACCTAGATGGTCCTGCTGTCTTAAACTTTAAAGATTTTATAGGTGACTTAACTGGTGAACCATTCGATATAGATCTAATTATTATTAACAGATGCGATTACCCTAAAAGAGGTGTACTCAGCAAGTTTGATAATGTTAGATTTATAGACCATGATTAAGCATAAAGTATTTACTAAAGGTGAATATGTACAGGCTTTAATATCATCTACACAAAACCCAAACGTACTAATTCCAGTAAGAGCCCTAATTTACGACGTTAAATTTGACGATGTAAATCCTAGGTATCAACTTCGTATAAAAAAGTTCTATGATAACATAGTCTTTTTAAAGGCATACCTATTTGGTGGTAGATTCATAAGAGATTTTGAAGGTAAAGAAACTAGAATTAACCTAAAGAGACAGGAATATAAAACTGTTAAAATTCTAGAGGATAAAGTCTTTAATGGTGATAAATGGAAACAATATCTTATTACAGTTGATTCAGTATTCTGCGTAAAGACCAAGGTTGAACAAGACCGTCTATTTAATAAGATACAAGACTTCCAAGCAGAAGTTGCCTTAAAAGAGCTGTATGAGCTTACTAGCCGTACTACATATACTGGTCAATACAACTTTCATAGTAAAGGTGAATATGTAAAAGCTTTAGAAAAGTTTTTAGGTGAAAGATACCCTAAAGATAATGATTGGATAGATAAAGTACTATATCGACCAGATCACAATGAATTAGACCGCGGAGAGTGGGTTTAAATATATTATCCTGATATGTAGTCAGATATATATAAAAAACAAATAGATTTTTAATATGGGTTTAACTAAAGTTGGCACTCTACCGGGACCTCCGACAAAACATATTTACGAGGATTACGAAACTGGTGAGAAAAAGGTTAGTAATTATCCGCTAAATGAAGACGGTACTCGAGCAGATCAGCCGACTTCTAACGCTGAGGCTCAAGATGCTTCAGATAATGCGGCACTTGGTGCAGATGAAACAGCTGCAGTTGATCCAGTTAATCAAGGTACTTCTGAGAACACGGCAGTTCAAGGGCCGGCAGATACAAGTGGACCTGGTATTTATGGTGGTTCTGTATTAGATTCTAGAGCTTATGAGATTAAAGATCCAGAAAAAACAATTGAAGGTGTACAAACTGTTAGATCAAAAACTAACTCATGGACATTATTAAATTATAGAAATTATGTTGGAGGTACTACGTATGGAAGTCCTGAATATGGAGATTGGGGAACTGCAGTTGTAGGTACTGGTGCTATGGCAGCAGAAGTTTTAAATCCAACTGCCCATAGAATTGTAACACATTGTGAAGAGAATGGTGGCGTAGGTTTTTCTTATGCATATAGAGATTTCATACAAACAGAACATTATGGTCAAATATCAAATGAATACTTAATTACTTTAAGAAGGTTTTCATTCCCAGTTGGAGATGATATTGTAAATGCTAGATCGTATGATGAGAGTGGTGCTGAATTAGATATTTCAGAACCAGATTTAGCTAGAGCTGTGACATGGTTATCACCAGCGTTAGGAAATGACTTAAAAGAAATACTTTCATTCGGTACTGGATTTGGATGGGAAGAAATTCAATCGTCTGTACAAACTGCATCTGGTGGTAGTACAGAGAAAAGAAGAGGTACTATTGGTGCTTTAATTGATGGTAGTCCGGTTGCCAAAGCTGCAGAGGCCGGTGCAAATGGATATACTGCTTCAGAATCTGATCGTATTAATACAGTAGGCCAGCATGATGCATTAGGAGACACATATCCAAATATGGTATATGGACCTTACAATGCTATTAAAAGCGTACTAGCTAGAAATGATAAAGGTCTTAAATTTGATAATGAATTTAAACTTAACTTTTATTATGACTTAAGAGGATTTGACAATACATCGCCAAAGGTAGTCTTTATGGATGTAATATCAAACCTATTAGCAATAACATATAACAATGCTCCTTTCTGGGGTGGTGCTGTTAGACACACTGGTGGTAATGGTTCTACTGGTAAGCCTTTTGGTGACTTTGATAAATTAAAGTCTGGTGATTATTCTGGTTATTTAGGATCAGTAGTTACTCAATTAAAATCTACACTAGGTGCTGGATTTGATGATTTAGGTAAAGCTGCATCTGGATTAATGAATGGTAAAGGACTTAATGCCCTAGGTGATTCTAAGATTTTAGATAACATGATTGGTGGAGCCTTAATGAAACATTTAGGTTCTCCTTCTGGTGGTGATATTATTAAAGCATTCTTAACAGGAGATCCAACAGGACAATGGCATTTAACGGTAGGTAATCCTATGAACCCAATGTTAGTTTGTGGTAACCTATGTTTAGAAAATGCTAAATTTGAATTTGATGGCCCATTAGGTTATGAAGGCTTTCCTAGTAAATTAAAAATGGAAGTAACTTTAAAACCTGGTAGACCTAGAGATAAATCAGAAATTGAATCTATGTTTAACGCAGGTAGAGGTAGAATGTACTTACAACCAGAAGTTGAAGGTAAATCATTAGACGATGTATTAGATATGTCGGCATACGGAAATAAAGACAGAAGCAGGTTAACGCCAGATAGAGCGTTACGTAACTCTGACATGGCAGCAGGATAATATGAATTTTAGATCACTAAGAAATAAAACACAAGGAGACGGCAAATATATTTTTGCTCAACCATCTATGCTCTTTAGAAACAAAGACCTAGTCAATCGAGGCTTACGTTTACATGTTGTTAGAGAGGATGAGGTTACACGACCTGATTTAATTGCCTTAGAATACTATGGCGATCAAACTAAAACTGATTTAATTCTAAAATGGAATGGTATATCAGATCCATTTGGTTTACAACCAGGTGATGAATTAATTATTCCGCCATCTGGAGTTGCTTTTACTAAATTAGAGAGACCCGCTGCTTCAGAAGATAATAAGATAAAGAATCAATTCTTACAGAGCAAGAGGTTTACTAAAAAAGATCAAAGAAGACTAGATGCTTTAAAAAAGAAATACAACAAAGAAGTATTACTGCCTCCTAATGTTATTCCATTAGGACAGAAAAACTATAAGTTTGATAAAGATGGTAATATTATATTTGGAGCACAAGCTCAGAATGGACCTGTAAATCCAAGATCAGGTGGAAATGGAACTGGTGGAAACGGTTCTGGTAATGGTTCTGGTAATGGTTCTGGCGCAGGCGGAAATGATGCAGTAGTTGATGAAATATTTAATGACTTAGGACAAGACGCAAGAAACGCTCTCTTAGAAGCACAAGGTACTGGAAGTGGAACAGATTCCAGTGGTAATGGTAATGGTAGTGGTAGTGGTAAAGGACTAACTGAAACTCAATTAAATAACTTATTAAACAATAATTCTGGCGGAAGCGGTCGTGGAAATGGATCTGGAAACGGAACAGGATCTGGAACTGGAACAGGATCTGGAACTGGAAACGGAACAGGATCTGGAAGGGGAACTGGAAATTCAGCAACCAACACAGGAAACAATAACAATTCTGGCTCAGCTCCATCAGGTAGTAATAATGCATCAGGTATTTCTAACGACGGAGCACCTTGTAATTAATATTAAAGAATGGAATTAGAAAATCACATTTTAGCGGTAGTAGAACCGGCTATTCTTCCAACAGAAATTAAGATGGACGCGCTTGCTGAAGAATCAGGAGATAATACTGATAAGCAATCAAAGGAGATCGGTGGATTTGAACCTTTTATTTTATGTAATGGTGTTCAAGTAACATCAAACGAAATAGAGAATGTTGCATTAGAATTAAAAGGTCAAATACCTAAATGTACCGTAAGTTTTAATGACGCACATGGTGCTTTTAAAGTAGACTCTATGCCAAGAGATGGAGACTTCTTTACAATTCTTTTAAACTCAAAACACCAAGAGACTTTTAAATCAGTCCACATGGATTTTGATATTACTACAATTGAATCTGAAGCAGATAACCCTAACGCACCAGGCGGTGGGTTAATTACATTAAATGGTATTGCTAAAATACCTAGGCTATTTGCAGAAGACTGCCAAGTATTAGATTCTGATACTTCTTTAAATCATTTAGAAACTATTGTTAGAGATTTAGAAATAGGACTTGCTACAAATGTAGATTCTACTGATGATGCTCAGCCTAGAATACAAGCGTATGATTCTTATCTTACTTTTATTAAATCAATTGTAGAAGACTCATATATTTCTGACGATTCTTTTGTTAAATTTTATATAGACCAATATTACTATTTAAATTTTATAGATATTAATAAGATCTTTAATTCACCTAGCCCAAAATTAGATGAAGTAATGACAGTATTAACTGGATTTGCAGAATCTGAAAGCAAGAAAAGAGGAGATGAAGATACAACTGATTCTGATAATGTGGAAGTACCTTTATTGTTAACTAACCATAAAGACCTTTCAGGTTTAACCTGTTTTATTAATTCTTACGAACTAGTGAATAACTCATCTACAGTTAGTCTTAAGGCAGGGTATGCTAGAACGGCTCAGATATATGATAATAACTCTGATCCTGGAGATAGATTTCAAGAATTTACAATTGAGCCTTTAGTAACAGAAGAATTATCTGAGCTTGATGAACCATTAAGAGGTAATAGAAAAGATGAGCGTTACAAAGATCAAGTTAAGTTTAAATATATGGGTAGGCAGAATGCAGGTGAAGATGGTTTAGGTAATACACATTCTAATGCTATTTATACTAAACTACATGATGCTCAAAATAATATGGAAATAGAAAAGATGAAGTTAAAGGTCGAAGTAGTTGGCTTTAACCCATCCATATATAAGTTTTGTAAAATACCAATAGTAATGTATCATTATGATGGAGTAAAAATAGAAGCTGAACAAAAGGCAGATCAAAAGAGAGAAGAGGCTGGCTTAACAGAACGACCTTTAGGTGCTGGTAAGCCTGACGGAGAACCAAACGATTTTACTCAAATGATGGACAAATTTATTTCAGGCTATTATATAGTAGAGAATATTGATTACTTATACGATAAAGAAGAAGCGATTACAACTAAGCTCACTCTAATTAGAAGAGAATGGCCTAGTAGATCTGCTAATTTAGCAGAATAAAATAAAAGCTAGATAAATATAACATGGCTGAAAAAGATAACAGTAGAAATGCATTTAGAAAGGGAGCGAGAAGCGCTAAGATCCATGAAGATCCTACGCTGCTATCCTTTATGATTCTATTTCACGCGAACGATACTTCGAGTGAGGCCCATTCGCCCCTATTAAATGGTGAAGCAGAGAGATATTTAAGGAATGTTGTTAGAACAGACCTAGGTGACATATATGCTAATAATTTAGCCACTTTTAATAGAGTATTATTAAAGGTTAATAGAGAATTGCCTTGGTTTTGGCAAGGGCTTAAAGGTGTTGAAAAGGCTATGACATACGGCGAGATGAAAGAGCCGTGGAGAGGGAGTGATAAACCACAACTAGAAATTGAATGTTTAGAAGAGAACGTTGAATTAACAGCAATAGGTCTTATGGAGTTATATAAGAATGCTTGTTTTGATTTAGATCGATATGTAGAAATTGTTCCTAAAAACTTAAGAGAGTTCTCAATGGATATTTACTTTTCAGAAATAAGAACTTTTCAAAAAGATACAGATGCTAGAAACTTAGGAATTACAGATAACCCAGATTCTAGAATTAATTCAACAGGATCAGATGCTAAGACTGTAAAAGAAATTCATCCAGTATTTAATTCAAACCTAGTCGGCATGGGTGCTGATTCTAGGCCTTTCGTGGCATTAAGATTTACACATTGTGAATTTGATATTGATTCTATCGCAGATTACTTTGCAGATATGAGTAGAAACCCAGAGGCTAAAAAACCTACTCTTAAAATAAACTGGGGAACTTGTAGACCTCTTGGTGCAAGAATAGGTCCAAATATGTTTAATGAAAACAGAGACGCTGGACTGGTAACTACAGGACAACCTGTAAATGATGCAACCGATCCAAGTCAAATACCATTAAATACAATTAGTCCTAAAGCTCAGCAAAATGCTAACTCAATGGATTCATTATCTAATGTGTATGATGGTTCTGATCCTAGGGCACAATCTGTAACTGATAGAAAAAAGATTGGACTTAAAGATTTAGCTAAAGATACACTAGGTAGTATTAAAGATGAGATTGAAGATACTGCAGCAGGTTTAGTATCTGGAGTAACAAATGCAATTGATAGTTTTAGCCTACAACCAAATGGAATTGGTAATGTACATGGTACACAAATCGGTGGATTTGCAGGTAATCTATTAGATAATGCAGTTGGTAACCTAACAGGTAAATTATTATTAGATAATGTACATGGTGCCGGTGGATTAGGTAGTATACAAAACGCAATTAATGGTGGTTTAATTAACGCGGTTGGTAATTTAATACAGGGGCAACTTAATAGTGGCGGAAGTGCTGAAAGCGCATTTGCTGGCGGTGGCTCCGGAGTTGGTGATAGAATACATGAACTAGCAATTGATAGTTCACCAGATGGTAACTTAAACTCTAATGTAAACGATCCGATTGCTCAACCACAAGCAGGACCAATAAATGACAATGTATACGGAGGTGTTAATACAGGAGTAGACTCAACCCCAGATGGTAACTTAAACAGCAACATACATGAATGATAAAGAACTTTTTAAAGATAATGTACGTGAAACTCACTGGCTTGGCGAAGTAGTCGCTAATGAAGATCCATTATTGCAAGGTAGAGTTCGCGTAAAAGTCTTTGGTAAATTTGATAAACTAACAGATGACGCTATTCCATGGGCAACTCCTATGAATAGAGATCAGGTTGGTGCGCATGCAGTTCCTAGAGTTGGTGATATAGTTGCAGTAAGATTTGATAATGGTAACATTTATCACCCAGAATACTGGTTTCAAGTAGATCAAAACGAAGACTTAAAGGGAGACATCTTAGAGGCATCTGATGCACCGCATGATGTAATTAGTTTAGTCTACGATGCAGAACGTAACGTAAGAATTTACCACTCACCAGAAGATGGCCTAGTCATTACAAGAGGCGAGGGTAAGAAGGAAAGACCTATCATTCAATTAGACGAAGAAGGCATTATTAAGATCTCAACTGATAATAAGATCTTTATGGATTGTGGTGATATATTTGTATCTAATACAGGAGAAGGTGGAGCAGATGAAACTGAGCCAGCGGTAAGAGGTCAGTCTTTACAAGATTGGTTACAAGCCTTATTAGATGATTACAATGCACATATTCATCCAACAGGAGTTGGGCCATCAGGTCCACCAATGCCGCCAACACCGTCAACTGTTGCAAAATTATCTAGCACACATATTAAGTATCAACAAAAGAATAAGTAACTATGCCTGCACTGTGGCCCAAATTTATTCCTGATCTGGCTAATACAATAATGAGTCAGCAGTTTACCAAGCCAGGTGGAGCGATAGTTTCATATCCACTACCAAAGGTTGGAACTGATCAAGTGCCTATATTTCCCCCATCCGGAGACTTAATAAAATCTATTGCTCCTGGAAATCCTATCAATGGACAATTAACTACGAATCCAGCGGCAATGGTAAATGCTATTAATCTTGCACCACTAAGTGGGCGTTATGATTTTGGTAAAGCAGTTGCTCAACATTATATTGATGCAGTAAAAGGAGCACCAAAAGCTCAAACTCCTTTCGGAGCGTTCCATGCTAATAATGGTCTTGCTGAATTAATTTTAAAAGAGGGTTATGGTATTGCATTCGAACGATTATTAAGAGAGGGAGACATACCTCTAATGGACCAATATGATGAAGATGGTAATCTAACTCAGATGGGTAAAGAGTCTCATCCAGCTTATGCTGAATTTTGCCCTGATGTCGATGCTCCGCCAGATGAAGAGGCGTTAGCAGAAATGAGAAAGAAGAATGATTTAGCATTTAATAAGTTTGTTGATTCTAGGAAAACAGAATATAATTTACATAAGTTTAGATTCTTTCAATTCCCATGTCTTTTAGGCGGAGAGTCTCAATCAGATCTAGAAAAGATATTTGCGTCTAGGCTTTTACAACAGTTTGAAAGAATTACAAATAGAACTACTAAGTGGGAATTCTATCTTTGGGCAGCATGTCTTGGTACAGAAAATTATACATGGGGCGGTGATTCATATCCTAATATTAATAGTACGGCTAGAGCAGATATTAATGCTGCTGGATATAATTGGAAAGACCTTGCAGATAATGTAAGTACACTGGTTACTGAGGCTATTTTAGCAGTACATCCAGATGACGAAGAAGATGATCTACCATACTTTAATACAGTGTTATTAAAGAGACGAGTTAGAAGAAATGCAACTGGACCGATTACTTTACCGTATGAATTAGAATGTCCGTTAAATGAATATAAGATTCAAGTGCCTTATGACTTTGAACACGCTCCACCGGAGAATCCAAGCCAAAGACCTAAAGTTTTAACCTCTAATGTAGTGGCTACTTTTAGTTGGTACCCTGGAAAAAGATCCGGTAATTTTACTGCATATTTAGGAGTATTAACTAATGCGCCAAAATTTACTAAGACTAAGAATTGGGTAAAATCAAAATATGAAAACGATGAGTGGAAAAACCATTGGAGAAAAGTGCCTGCAAATAAACTAGCTGCGGCTGCTCAAAAGCCAGACGCGCAAGCAGCATTTTTTGAAATTGATCCTAAGCCAGAAGGTACTCTATTTAAATTTGAATATCATAAAGCTAAATGTGCTAAAGAGGCAGCGGCAGCATGTGAAGAAGATGCGACAGCAGTCGATCACCCATTTGAACCAAGTGGCACTACGCCTGGTGGTAAATCTTTTAGTGGAGATCCGTATGAAATGATGGCAAAAGTAACGATAGCTTATTGGTATGCTTGTATTGTTAAACCATTCGGTCCAATGCCAGCAGCTCTACCTGCAATGCTTAATGCACCTCTAGGTGGTCTTTATATTCCGATCTATTACGGAAGTGCAAATAGACTTGCTAACAATTTAAGAAAGGCATGGAATACCGGTAAAGTCTTTAATAAAGTACCTATGACTCAACCGCCAGCATTTGCAACATCCACAGCAGTTGCAGGAGCTTATGCCCTGCATCTACTTGAATTTAAACTCTTGTATCTTGGTGGTATTCCAACACCAGTCGGACCAGTGCCGATGGTTGGTTTTGTACCGGTGGTATTTTAACCCCAGTCTTTTTCGAAGGTGTACCAATGGTCTGCGGACGCACAGTCCCTACAAGCATCAGCAACAAGTATTACCTTTTCTTCCATAGTTAACATCGGTAGAATGGCTCCTACGTGCATCTCAATTAACTCACTTGTCGGGATATACTCAGCAACATGACTTGCAATTCCAGTGATAAGCCTATAAGCATTATCTTCTACAGAATTAAACCTTGTTCCTTGATGATAATCAACATTAGGTTCTGCAGTTGCTAGTTCCCATAGTTTTTCAATACCTATAAGATCTCTAACATCTTGACAAATTTTTTGGATTGCATCTTTATGCTTAAGAACAGCCTGGTAACCTGAGCCACCGACCCCGTTACACCTTACTTCGTTTACATTAAATTTATTCATATATTATTTAGTTTTAATTACAGTACTAATATACGAAAAATAATTGACATAAAAAAATTATTTGGTACTTATTTTGTAAGAAAAGCCAACTCTTTT
>Ga0187219_1000621_pt1 | contig 16955 bp, 25 predicted proteins | sample 13SPOviralmetaG_FD_130162 | JGI IMG/M metagenome (GOLD analysis project Ga0187219, IMG submission 130162) | Marine viral communities from the oligotrophic San Pedro Time Series (SPOT) site, San Pedro Channel, CA, USA - 13 SPOT_SRF_2010-07-21... | ecosystem: Environmental > Aquatic > Marine >... | reverse complement strand
TTGCAGGTTCATCATCTGAGCCTTGAGGTCACCGTTCTCTGCCTTGACAATACGGTAATTCTTACGCACTGCCTTAGGTGCAGTCACCTCAGTGTACAGATTGTAGCCACGGTGTTTGTTACGATAGCCAAAATCCTTGCGCCATAGACACAGGCTTGCAGGACTGATGTTAAACTTAGCTGAGGTCTCTACGCCTGTGTGATGCTCATAATATTGGCATACCTCATGTCTGAACGACAGTGAATACTTACTCTCACCGTGACGAGTACCCTTGGTAAATTTATTTTTGTAGGCAAGTAAAGTGATCGCCTTCTGAGATTTCCCAAACTTTTCTGCGGTATCCTTGGCAGAATTTTCTGCGTAGAATGCAAGGACTTCAGCTGTCAATTCAGGTGTATATACTTTACGTGTCATGATTCTTTCCTTTCATAAGGTACCATCAACAGTACCACAAAGCGCACTTTTCAATGCGCTTACTGGTATCGTCATTCTCTTATTGTTACATTAGTGATGCCCTTGCGACGAAGGTAAGAAATCATGTCCTCAATCTTACACTCAAGCATGGTACACAGGTACACATCATTCACAAACACCTTGACTTTGATCATTCACCCACCTCCTCTATCAGAGTATCACAAGCATCAGCTATCCTTGACATAGACTGAGAAAGTGATGGCGCAAGATGCTCACCACAGCTTGCGACAGATGACGCAAACTCACGCACCCTACTCAGGTCACGTTGAATATCTTTTAGATCCTGCATCACCTGCCACGCTTCATTAGCAGCCTGTTGCGTTGCATCAATTTTTGACCAGGTGCTCATCATAAACCCTCCTGTTTTATCCACTGTGCCATAGACCATGCAGCCCTAGACACATCATAGTCAGCTTCAAGGTATCCACCATCCACCTCTAAAAAGGTGTCACCAAACTCTGGATGCTCAAGCAAAACTTTACGGACGCAATCTTCCAGAGACCCGCCCAATACCCTATCAAGGGGCATCTCACCAAACTCACCCTCATAAGATCCTTCAAGGACATAATAAGGTTTCTTTACATGATTACGTTTCACCATGTTATATTTGGGGCTATTCATTGTCTTTCCTTTCATTAAAACGGTATTTCATCATAATCAATAGAGGCAGTTAGAGGCTCAGGCTCTATCACCCTCCACCCACCATCACATAATTCCATCACCCGATATTCGGGATACCAACTATCACCCCCATAGGCGTCAATGAGATTGCTCAAAATTCTTTCTGCCATCCCATAGGTTTTGTACACCATAGGGTGAGCTTGCACCCACCTATTACCTACCACACGATCATAGCTATCATATAGCGATAGCAATTCCATAACTTGAAACATCACTTTTCCTTTCTGTTAAATGGACACAGAAAAACACCCCATGCGCTAACATAGGGTGCTTTCGCAATGTTCACTCATTATGCGGCTTGACGTGAAGCGGCTTGGATTGCAGCAATCAAGGCATCGGGATTGAACCCACGCTTGAGCAGATTGTTTGCGGCTTTGATGTAATCTAACTCAGCTTCACCATCATCATCAGATTTAAAAGCCTTGCCCCAATTTGTGCCCCGCATTGACATACCATCAGCAACCAATTGTTTGAGACTGGTCACGGCGCTATTTGATAGGGTAGCATCAGCAATCTTGATTGATATACCCGTCTTAGTTTTAGTAATTTTCGCACCATCATAAATCGCTGCAAATGTTAGCTTGATTGCACGTTCCGCTTGGCTATCCTTTTTCTTTTGCGCCGCATTGATAAGCTTAACGATCACCGTTGTATCACGCTCAGCAATAACGTGGTCGACAGCATCAGCAAAAAGCTTGCCCATTGCAGCACCATTGCCAAGAGAACGATTGAAGGCTGTTACGATTTCTTTTGTCATTTTCCCATATCCTTTTTGTTTAGGGTTTCTGGTCATAAGATAACCACCAATAGGCCAAAGCATTTAAGCAATGGCCTATAAATTGTTATCCTTTTAGCGTTTATGCGTACCGTCTGAACCGTATCAATAGGAATAGACGAAAAGGCCAATTGATATAAACCTATCGTTTTATACCGCATTGCCTTTTAGCATCATTACTTTTGTCGGGTTTTGCATTTGCCGCCCGTTACCTTTCCCCCTTGCATTATAAAATTATCGTTAGTCGTTGGCATCTGAAAAACTCTTTCGATTTTCTAGGGCTTTCCCTATATGGGAACACGCTAAACATGTGGGAAAAATTCCCTTATATCAGCTATACCGTAAACGTATAATCTAGGATCTTGGTAAAACCAGTTTGTCAGACTGGTTGCCGCTTTACCGTTATGGATCAGAACAACCACCTATTAGGCCAGCGACTAGGCTTATAGGCTTGCAGCTATATGATTGACTAGGCCAATCGCTGCGGGTGGTTCTGAAAATGTCAAATAGCGTTTGCGGCTACCGCTAAGGGCCGCTCGCAATCAATACCATATAGAGCCGCCTAAAACATGGCACAAATAGGTAATTGTATATCCGAAAGTATTGGTTTTAGTGGGAAATAAGGATAGTTTAACAACCATAAAGCGAGCTGATTAAGATTTAAATCAATTAGAGATAGTAATATTTTTTGACCATTTGGTAAAATATAAGTTGGAATGTTGGTGATTCGTTGATGCTTTGTTCCGTGTCTGTTCTCAATAAGAACAAAGATAGAACAAGAGATAGTTTAACATTAAACTACTTTAGGGTTTAGCATTAAACTATACCAAAGGATATACGAAGGATATGCTACTATACTTAGGGGTAGGGTATATAGCCGAAAGAATAGGTGGGTGGGTGCCTATATATAATGAGTTACCCGATGGTATAGCACGATGGCGCAAAGGGATGCATAACCTATCCGTTCGGATTTGTGATCACAAAATCGTATAGTCGAGGCTATCCTTTTGGGTATAAAGAATACTCTATTGTATATAAAATGTATTCTTTTCAGGTATTTAACTGCTAGAAAGGATATAGTTCCTATACTTTGGTATCGTTGAGCCTATCCAAAGGGGTACCCGGCATGGGCCATAGGGGTAGGCTACGTATATATACATACACAATGACAGCGGGGGGTATTTTTAGCTTGTTAACCACAATGTAAATAAAGCCCATACAGTGTTATATTATAATATTCTCCTGTAATACTTGACTAATTGGTCAGGTTTATTCCTTAAAATGTAAACAAGCTGTGTAAGCTGGCAGGAATAGCCTAAACTTCTCTGGTAGCCTGACCCTTATCAACTTCTTTACCCCTACCCTGAACAGCCTTATATCGCCTCTGAGGGGCATCTGAGTTAAACTGGAGGCGTTACCCCGGCGCATTTAAGCTCCCACTCCATTTATCAACGAAAAGATGATAATAGTTTAAGTTTCTACTTGACAGATAAGCATGAAGTAGTATAACATATACATAAAGTATTACTTAGAGTAACTTAAAGTAGCTTTAAGTACCTTAAAGTATTTATCAACTCTAATATATATAGTTATTATAATACTTTAAGTAGGAACTTTAAGTACGTACTCAAGTTTTTTTGTCGTCCCAGCTTAAAGTACTTGACACTTAGCACCAACTTAGGTATAACTAGCCATGTCAAAGCCAAAAATGTACATAAGCGAAAATGTACTAGAAGAATTTTACTACGCACTAGCTTCAGAAGACGAAGGAAGGATGCGTAGAGTTCACATCCCAAGATCAGATGTGTTCTATATCAGAAATAAAATATTAGAGGACACAGGCGTTAAGTATTCCCTAGACAGAGTTGAAAGAGCTATGTACTTAGAGGGTCATCTTAAGGCTTCAGACGTGTTTGAACCTAGAAGAAAAAGGGAATGGGAATGACTATAGCTATGGAACGTATTCTAGCTTGGAAGTTACTACCAAGACTAATGATGGTTATGATGTCTGTATCTGCTTGGCGTGTAGTTGAGTGGTTTATGACCTTACCTGACCCCACTACACAACAGTCAGCTCTAGTATCAGTAGTTACTGGTGCTATGACTGGAGCTTTTGCTGTTTGGTTAGGACATGAAAAATGATTGGTCAAATTATAGGAGCGGTTGGAGGATTAGCTACTTCTTACCTAGATGGTAAGGTAGCAGTACAGAAAGCTAACGCAGAAATTAAGGTTAAGCAAGCTACTGGTGAGATTGACTGGGATCTAGCAGCTATTCAAGCTACTCAGAACTCTTGGAAAGACGAATGGATTACCTTACTCTTTTCAATTCCACTGATCTTAGCATTTTGTGGTGACTGGGGTAATAGTATTGTTCAAGCTGGCTTTGCTGCACTGGAAACTATGCCAGCATGGTACCAATATTCACTAGGTGGGATTGTTTCAGCAAGTATCGGGATCAGATCCGTAAGTAAATTCTTTGGGAAAAAATAATGCATAAAAACTTTCAGAAGTGTTTAGAGATGTTGCTACACCACGAGGGGGGCTTTGTGAATCACCCTCAAGATCCAGGTGGTATGACTAACCTTGGGGTGACTAAGGCTGTCTATGACAAGTGGATTGGACGTGAGTCTACTAAGTCTGAGATGATGGACTTAAAGCCTAATGATGTAGCGCCTATCTACAAGAAGAATTACTGGGATAAGGTAAGAGGTGATGATCTTCCTGGCGGTGTTGACTGGTGTGCCTTTGACTGGGCCGTTAATAGTGGTTCTGGTCGTCCAGCTAAAGCTATTCAACGTGCTGTGGGAGCAACAGCAGATGGAGCTATTGGCCCTATGACCCTTCAAGCAATTATGAACAAAGATCCTCAGATGATTATTGAGAGTGTCTTTAGCCAACGTCAGAAGTTCTATGAGTCTCTACGTACCTTTGAAACCTTTGGTCGTGGTTGGACTCGTCGTAACAAAGAAACACTAGACCAAGCATTGAGTATGATAGGGGATAAATAATATGAGTTATGTCAATCTAGCTAAAACTATAGCTAAATCTTTAGGGGTTAATCCTAAAGAACTAACTATGAGTTTAATAAAAAAAGCTCCAGTACCTGTAAGGTATAAAAAGTTATTTCAAGGTCAAACTGCAGGGGAAGCAAAAATGGTCCCTTCAGCTAAGTCTAGTAGGGCTATGGCAGCACAAGAAGCTAAATCAGTAGGCGCTTTTGCAGCTGTAACAGGAGGTTCAGCTGTACTTAAGAAAATCCTTGAGGCTGCAAAAAACCCTAATATTACAGATAGTTCAAATTTAAAAGGGCGCAATAAACCTCGTACTCCTGTTAATAGAGCTATAGACTCTGCTAAAAAAGCTACTAAACCTAAAGCAAAACCTATGCCTCGACCTAAAGCTAAACCTAAAAAATTAGCACCTATGACCTCTTTAAAACCTAAAGCTAGGCCAAAGTAAATGAGTATACCTGAACGAGTCAAGACTAAGATGAAAGATGCTGGACTTAAGTCTGTGAATAAACCACAGCGACTTAACGATAGCACTAACAAGTCTCACCACGTTATGGCTAGTGAAGGTGGTAAGTACAAGTATATTAAGTTTGGTCAGGAAGGTGTTAAGACTAACCAGACCGTAGGACAACGAGAAGCCTTTAAGTCTCGTCATGCTAAGAACATTAAGAAGGGTAAGATGTCTGCAGCTTACTGGGCCGATAAGGTTAAGTGGAGTAGCAGCAAAACTAAGTCCTCTTCTAAGAAGTGGGTTAAAGGTTCTTAATGTCTCTCATTTCTCATCTACCATTACCTAATATGCCGTTTCAAACTCATGTAAACATAGTCTTTGAAAATGGTGTAGGTGAGCCTGTAAGAAAAGATGTGGACACAAAGGAACCTACAAGAGTCACTCCTGATACACCAGTAGAAGACCTTAAGCTGGTTAATCAGATGTATGCCTACAACCCTAATCCAAATAAACTACGAACTCCTGATGGACAAATCGTAGATTTTATTATTGCTTAAAGGAAAAACTATGCAAAAGAAAATGAATCCAGGAATGGCAGCACTAAAAAAGAAAGCACCAGCAGTAGCTAAGAAGATGGGCTACAAGTATGGTGGTATGGCTAAAAAGAAAATGGCCTATAACAAAGGCGGTATGGCAAATTGCGGTGCCTCTATGAAACCTAATGGCAAAGTAAGGAGCTAACGATGGCTGTATCACTACGAACATATTTAAATAGTAAACTAAAAGCTATGGGTAAAACTGCTGCTCAAGCTAAAAAGAATGCAGGTAAATACAAAAGTATTGCTGCAGCTAAAAAAGCTGGATCACTTTACTACACAGATAAGAATGGTAAAGTTATGGCTGCTGTATATGCAGAAGACCTTAAAAAAGCTCCTGTACGACCAAAAAAGAAACCTTCAGATCCACGAGCAAAACGTCCTAAGCAGCCTAAAGGTGCTCCACCTTTACGAGATAGAGATCCTGTAAAGACTGAAAAGCTTTTACCTGGGTCAGATAAGACAATTAATGATGCGCTTAATACACCCCGTGGTCGTGGAGATGGTTCAAAAGAAACCCTTAAAAGACAAACAGACCCTAAGTCTCCTTCAAGATTAAGAGGTGAAGAGGTTATGAAAAAAATAACTCGTGAGCAATGGAAAGATATGTCAAAGTCGGAAAGACGTGCTTTAGGTTTACCTGCTACCAGAGTTGCAGCAGTAGCTGGTAAACTAAGGGATACTAAGTTTAAAGACGGTAAAAGTTTTTAAAATAATGGTAGAAGCAGTACGTTATAAAACAACTACAGAAAGTACAGCTGTGTCTGCTACGTCAGGTGGTGCTAGTGGTAATGTGCTTTATACTTGCCCTGCAGTACACACTGCTACTATCGATATGTTAATGGTAACTAATGGTAATACGTCAAATCAAAAAATAACTATAGAGTTTTACCATGCAGATGATACAACGTATCACAATTTTATAGAGGCTAAATCTGTTTCAGGTAATACCGCACTAAATGTTTTAGGTTCAGCACGTATGCATTTACATGCAGGAGATAAAATTGTAGTGTCTAAAGATGGTGGTACATTTGATGTCACTATTTCTGTACGGGAATTTTATAACCCTAACCGTTAATGCATAACGGGGTTGCAATCTTATCTCTAGTATGATATAACTATTTATGTAAAACTACTCCTGCACAAATAAAAGGAGTGGTGCTATGTTTAAGAAGATATTTAAAAAGATTCAAGAGAATCAACAACGAAGAGCAAACTATTGGATACTCATGAACTTGAGTGACAAAGAGCTGCATGATATGGGGATCAGTAGAGGTGAAATCAGGCAAAAAGTCTACAGTTAATGCAGCGGGTAATTATACTAAGCCTAGTATGCGTAAGCGCCTTGTTGCTTCCGTTAAAGCTGGAGGGAAAGGTGGAGCACCAGGACAATGGTCCGCCAGGAAAGCCCAGATGGTTGCAAAGCAATATAAAGCTAAAGGTGGAGGATATAAGTCATGAAAGTAAATGCACCTAAAGGTTATCATTGGATGAAACAAAAAGATGGTAGCTTAAAACTAATGAAACATACAGATAAGTTTGTTCCTCATAAGGGTGCATCTCTTACTGCTAACTTCCCTGTGCAGAAAAAACACGATGCCAAAAAGTAAAAGTCAAAGAAGCCTAACTAGTTGGACCAAGCAGAAGTGGGGAACCAAAAGTGGTAAACCATCGACGCAAGGTCCAAAGGCTACAGGTGAAAGGTATCTACCTGAGAAGGCTATTAAGTCTCTTAGTTCTTCTGAGTATGCCGCTACATCACGAGCAAAGCGAAAAGGCACTGCTAAGGGTAAGCAGTTTGTGGCTCAACCTAAAAAAATTAGAGCCAAAGTAAAACCGCATAGGAAAGTTACATGACAGAAAAGCAACAAAAGTTTCTTGATGCATTGTTTGGTGAAGCCGAAGGCAACCCAGTTAAAGCACTTAAGATTGCAGGGTATGCTCAGGGGGAATCCTCTGCAAGAGTTATGGCCCCTCTAAAGGATGAAATTGCTAATCGTACTCGTGACTTTATTGCTACCAATGGCCCTCGTGCTGTTTGGTCTTTAATGAACGTTATGACTAATCCAACAGACTTAGGAAATAAAGAGAAGATGGCTGCTGCTAAAGACTTCTTAGACCGTGCCGGTTTTGTAAAGACCGACAAGGTAGAAGTCAAATCAGAAAGCCCACTGTTTATTTTACCACCTAAAGAAAATGAAGCTTGATAAAACTTGGAAACTTCCAAAGCCTGACAAAACCGAAAGTGGCTATGTTTGGCACCCAGTAGTAAGAGTAGGTAGACAAGTGCCATTTGGGTACTTACAAGATCCAGATGACAAAGATGTACTAATACCTATTCCAGAAGAACTAGAACTGTACGAACAAGCAAAGAAACACCTAAAGCAGTACAGTTACCGTGATGTAGCCAATTGGTTAAGTGATCAGTCAGGCCGGCATATATCACATGTAGGACTATATAAGAGAGTAAGACTTGAGCAGAAGCGTAAGAGAGAAGCTGCAAACCAACGCTACCTTGCCGAGCGGTACAAAGCGGCTCTCGACAAAGCGGAAAAAATCGAAGCCCAAATCCGTGGCGGTAGAGAAGAGTCCAGCCCAGCCGAAGCCTGAAGCTTTAGACTATGAAGAGATAGCTCGTGAAGTTATCTTTGAACCCAACGAGGGTCCACAGACAGACTTCCTTGCATCTACGGAGCAAGAAGTATTATACGGAGGGTCAGCTGGTGGAGGTAAGTCTTATGCTATGGTGGCTGATCCTGTCCGTTACTTAGGCAATCCTAATGCTAGGATGCTCCTAGTGCGTAGGAGTACAGAAGAACTCAGAGAACTTATCTCAGTATCCAAGCAGCTTTATCCTAAAGCTATCCCTGGAATTAAGTTTATGGAACGAGATAAGACTTGGGTAGCACCTAGTGGTGCAACTCTCTGGATGTCTTATCTAGACCGTGACGATGACGTTATGAGGTATCAAGGTCAAGCTTTTAATTGGATTGGCTTTGACGAACTTACACAGTGGCCTACACCTTACCCTTGGAACTACATGAGGTCACGACTTAGAACAACTAAAGCTAGTGGCTTACCACTCTATATGAGGGCTACTAGCAACCCTGGAGGTCCAGGGCATCAGTGGGTTAAGAAAACTTTTATTGACCCTAGTACTCCCAGTGAGGCATTTTGGGCAACGGATACAGATAGTGGTGAAGTTATATGCTGGCCGAAAGGTCACACTAGAGAGGGTGAACCACTATTTAAACGTAGGTTTATACCTGCTACCTTATTCGATAATCCTTACCTAGCAGATGATGGTATGTATGAGGCTAATCTTCTGTCGTTACCTGAGCATCAGCGAAGGCAGCTGCTAGAAGGTGACTGGGATATCAACGAAGGCGCAGCCTTTCCAGAGTTTAATCGTAAGGAACATGTAATAGAGCCTTATGATATACCTAACAGCTGGGTAAAGTTTAGGGCTTGTGACTATGGTTATGGTTCTGCTACAGGAGTTCTCTGGTTTACTGTAACTCCATCTGAACAATTAGTTATATACAGAGAAATGTATGTTTCTAAGGTTACTGCTACAGATCTAGCAGATATGATACTAGAAGCAGAGGATGGTGAAAAGATACGTTATGGTGTTCTTGATTCTAGTTTATGGCATAATCGTGGTGATACTGGGCCATCACTGGCTGAGCAGATGATCATGAAAGGTTGTCGGTGGAGGCCTTCAGATAGATCTAGAGGCTCTCGTGTAGCTGGTAAAAACGAAATACATAGACGCTTACAAATGGATGAGTTTACAGAAGAACCTAGAATGGTCTTTTTTAATAACTGTACCAACACTGTATCTCAAATACCTGCTATACCTTTAGATAAGAATAATCCTGAAGATGTAGATACACATGCAGAAGACCACTTGTATGACGCCCTTAGGTACGGTATAATGACTAGACCTAAAAGTAATCTGTTTGATTTTGATGCAAACAATCACAGTTCAGGATTTCAAGTTTCAGACGCAACCTTTGGCTATTAAGGATAAGACATGGAAGAAGATGAATTTTTTGAAGATACAATGGAGTCTGTAGATTCTAATGCATTGGATGATATTAAAAAAGAAGATCAGTCTGACCCAGCCTCAGGCACTATTATAAGTCTAGTTCAAGAGAGGTATAATAAAGCCTCTACTGCTCGTGAAACTGAAGAGCACCGTTGGATTCAAGCTTACCGTAACTATCGTGGTCTTTATGGACCTGATGTTCAATTTACTTCAACAGAAAAATCTAAAGTATTTGTTAAGGTTACTAAGACAAAAGTACTTGCTGCTTATGGTCAAATCGTAGAAGTTCTTTTTGGTAGTAATAAATTCCCTATTAGTATTGAGCCAACCACACTACCTGAAGGTGTAGCTGAATCTGTATACTTTGAATCTAATCCAGATATGCAAAAGGCTAAGGGTGGACCTAGCGAAGAAGATAAGAAACTTCTTCCTGGAGAAACTATGGGAGATCTCCGAGAACGTTTAGCTGGGATGCAGGACAAGTTTGAACCTGTTATGGACCTTCTTAAAGAAGGTAATGGCAAGACTGCTACAGAAATTACTTTTCATCCAGCAATGATCTCTGCAAAGAAAATGGAGAAACAAATCCATGATCAACTTGAAGAGTCAGGTGCTAATAAACAACTACGTGTAGCAGCTTTTGAATGCGCTTTGTTTGGTACAGGTGTTATGAAAGGTCCGTTTGCAGTAGACAAAGAGTATCCAAGTTGGTCTGAGGAGGGAGAATACTCTCCAACTTACAAGACTATACCACAAACTTCTTCTGTATCCATATGGAACTTTTATCCAGATCCTGACGCATCTAATATGGATGAAGCAGAATACGTGGTTGAACGGCACAAGATGTCTCGTTCACAACTACGTTCACTAAAACGTAGACCTTTCTTCCGTTCTAACTCTATTGATAATGCTATTTCATTAGGGGAGTCCTACACTAAAGAGTGGTGGGAACAAGCTATGGAAGATGATACTCAAGACGCTAAAGCAGAACGTTATGAAGTTTTAGAGTTTTGGGGGAATGTAGATAAAGAAGTTCTTGAAGGCCATGATATTGACATACCTTCAGAGCTTTCTGACATGGATGAACTGAGTGTAAATATTTGGATCTGTAATGGTCAAGTGTTACGTCTAGTCATGAATCCATTTACACCAACAATTATACCTTACTTCTCTATGCCTTATGAGGTTAGCCCTTATAGCCTCTTTGGGATTGGCATTGCAGAAAACATGGATGACACTCAAACCCTAATGAATGGGTTTATGCGTATGGCAGTAGACAATGCTGCACTATCAGGCAACATGCTTATTGAGGTTGACGAGACGAATCTCGTCCCAGGGCAAGACCTCTCCGTGTATCCAGGGAAGGTGTTTAGGAGACAGGGAGGGGCACCTGGTCAAGCTATTTTTGGCACCAAGTTTCCTAATGTATCTAACGAAAACATGCAGATGTTTGACAAGGCAAGGGTCTTAGCGGATGAGTCAACTGGATTCCCATCTTTTGCACATGGTCAAACAGGGGTATCTGGCGTTGGCCGTACTGCCTCTGGTATCAGTATGCTTATGTCTGCTGCCAACGGCTCTATCCGTAACGTAGTTAAGAATGTAGATGACTACCTACTTGGACCATTAGCTAAAGCATTCTTTAGTTTTAACATGCAGTTTAATTACAATGAAGAAATTAAAGGTGACCTTGAAGTAAAAGCTCGTGGGACTGAAAGCTTAATGGCTAATGAAGTACGTAGCCAACGTCTAATGCAATTCTTACAAGTTGTACAAAATCCTGTACTAGCCCCATTTGCTAAGATGGATTATATTATCCGTGAGATTGCCAAGTCTATGGATCTTGATCCAGATAAGCTTGTCAACTCTATGTCTGATGCTGCAATTCAAGCTGAGATACTTAAAAAGTTTAAAGCTGAAAATCCACCACCAGCACCTGAACCAGGTGTACCACCACAAGGTGGTCCTCAGAGCGCTCCTGCCGGCGCACAGGTACAGGACACTCAAGGTAGCGGGGGTGGTAACATAGGGACAGGCACTGCACCTGTGCCGGGAGAACAAGGCTTCTCAGGTAACACTGGCCAACAACAGGTACAATGAAACTAGTCGTGAATAATACGCTAAAACCTTTTGTAAATAACCCAGAGTTATACACTCCGTTTATCGAAGAGATTGCTGAACGGATAGCCTTTACACACGTAACACTAGAACAGTCTAGAGAGATTGATGAGATCTACAGGCTACAAGGTGAGATACGTGCACTAAGATCACTACTACGTTTAAGGGACAAAATTAATGGCAGCTCTTGAAAATCAAATGCAATCTATGCTACCGTCTGCTGATGATGATACTCGTTCTACTAAAGAGCTTCTACAGCATCCCTTGGAGACTGTGCCTTACTTTCAAAGACCAATGGGTTCTAGTACAGACGATCCTCAAGTAGGCCAAGATGATGCAGGGAATCCTGTCTTTAAGGGTAGCCTTGGTGAGTATACAGTAAGAGTAAATCCCGATCAAAGAACTCTGCGAACTAAAGTAGAAGAAGCTATACCTGTAGTTAAAGAAGCTGTAGGTGACTACTTAGAAGACCCTAAGCTTCCTACTAAAGATCAACTAAGTGAGTTTGCTAAACAAGCAGGGCAGTCTGCAGTAGAGTCTGTGGAAGATCTTGGTGATCTTATGTTTAAGGGTAAAGGCACTCTTGGTGATGTGTTTGCTGTAGCTGCAGGAGCAGGTGCTGCATCTGTACCTTTTGATGTACCTAAAGGTGCACTTAGAATATTTGGTGGGGTTAATGCAGAGGGTGCTTATGAAGATAAAAACCTTAAAAAAGCAGTAAGACTCCTAAAAGAAGCTGACGTAGATCCAACTAATGTACAAGAAAGTTATTTTAAAAATAAAGAAATTTGGCAGCAAACAGGTTGGTATGTAGATCCTAAGGATGGTCAATGGCGATTTGAAATAGATGACAGTAAGTCTAAGTTAAAAAACTTTAAAGACGTATTTAATACTGAACTAGAACCAACCAGCCCAGCTATTAATTCTGAAAAATCAAAAAATTTTTTTAACGAACTAGGAAATGTTGAATTAAGTAAAGAAGATGGAAAGTATAAAAAACTTAGTCAAGTTTTTGATCACGGAGATTTTTATAAAAACTATCCAGACCTTAAAGATATTGACGTTATTTTTTATAGTAGCCCAAAACAACGTACTCTTTTGGGTTCTGCAAGTAACGATGAAATTTTCATAAACCTTTCTGCTTATGACAACTATGAAGATATTAAAAGTACATTACTTCACGAACTACAGCATGTAGTTCAACATGAAGAAGGTTTTGTTCCTGGATCAAGTACATCGCAAGTTCCACAATCACTTATTGAAAATAAAACTAAAGAACTTGAAGAGAAAAAAAGACCCCTTACAGTAAAACAAGCTGTAATAAAAAATAAACAAAAACTTCTTTCAGACCGTATTAAAGAAGAGAAAGAAGAACACAGTAAAAAACCTCTTCCAAATATTACTAAAAAACAACAAATTGAAATATTTAAATTAAAACCTTATAATTCTAATAAAAATGATTATGATGGACCTTCTTGGGCCTCTATTGCAAGAGATTACAAAGTTACTCCTGCAGAGATTAAAAAAGCTTATGGTAGGGAAATGCTACTTGTAAACCTTGCCAAAGAAGAAAAGTCTTTAGCTTTATTAGACTATAGAATTGCTGCTGATTTATTTGAAATAGAAGATGAAAATTTTAATATTGAAATGGAATTTTATAAAGGTGCTGGTGGAGAAATAGAATCTAGGCTTGTGCAAAGAAGAGCAGATCTTTCTGGTAATGAGAGGGGGTCTCAAAATATAGCTGGAGGTTTTCCTCTCGATGATCGTGTAGATATGCTTAAAGAAGAAGGTGGTAAGTTTCAATACACAGGTAGTGCAGGTGTAGATCCTTATGCATATCAAATAAGTCCAAGAGTAGAGCCTGACCCAGAAAAACCAGGGTTCTTGAGTGGTGTAAAAAAGAAGTTAGGTCTTACCTCAGATAGTGCAGTGGATAGACCTAAAGCTGCTAACAGTCCTGATGAACCTAAAATAATTTCTTTTACGAAGAAAAAAGAAGATAAAGAACTTAAGGATTTTAATGCAAATTTAACGTCAAGTATTTCAGAACAAGCTTCTAAACAAGCTGAACTTGTAGGGGAATTGCAAGAAGCAGGTGTATATGGAGATTATCAAAAAGGTGTAAGAGTACAGAGTCAAAACTATAAAGGTGAAGCTTTACCTCCATATACGATCACAGGCTTAAGTTTAAATAAAGTAAAATTAAATAATCTAAACTTAAAAAGAACTGAAGATCGTTTAGGAATTAAGTTTGAGTACATCGAAAAAGATGGTGACTATTATTTACCTATGCTTAATGTAGAACAAGCTAATGGTGGAAAATCTCAAGTTTATTTAGATGCTTTAAAACAAAGAAATACTCCTATTTTAAGTGGACCTACTGGAACTGTATCAAAACAATTTGCCCAAGGAGGCGTAGCAATGAACGAACAAATGGAAATGGCCTTTATGCAAGAAGGTGGACTAAAAGATGATGGCATGAGGCAAGACCCAGTGTCAGGTAATGAAATACCTAATGGTTCTATGGCTTCAGAGGTACGAGATGATATTCCTGCTCAGTTGTCTGAAGGTGAGTATGTTGTACCTGCTGATGTCGTCAGATTCTTTGGTGTAAAATTCTTTGAGGATCTTCGTTCAGAAGCAAAAATGGGCTTGCAGTCTATGGAGGCTAATGGTAGAATAGGTGGTGAGCCAGTACCTATGGAGACTGGTGAGTTATCTGATGAAGAGTTTGCAAGACTGCTACAACAAGAGCTTGGTGGAACCTTAACGACTCAAAATGCAGAGCCTATAAAAGCTGCTGAAGGTACCTATGTTCCAGGTCAAATGTCCTCTTTTAATCCTGATAACTATGGTTTAGGTTTTTCTCTGACTCCTGGATACACTCCACCTGCAGCAGTGGGTACAGAGCCTGTTGTAGAAACTGAAGCTTCTTGTGCAGCAAAAGGTATGGTTTTAGGTCCAGACGGAGTGTGTATAGTTGCACCACAAGTTAAAAATGATAATGACAATGATGGACCTATAGTACCTGCTCCTGCAGCAGGTGGAGGTCAAGGCTTAGGTGGAGCTTGGTATGGGGAAGATGAACAAAAAATGTTAAACGACCCTGAAGCTTACATTAAAGAGCAACTAGCTAGAGGTGGAATGCTTGACAGTGGCTTAGCTAAAGCTGGTGCAATGGCATTGCCAGGTGGCTTAGGTCTAATACTAGGGGGAGTAAACCTTTATCAGGATACAAAAGGTATTGCTAATGCTAGATCAGCACTTATGGTTGCTAAAGCTAGAGGAACTTTAAGCGCTGAAAAAATAAAAAGCCTTGAAGATGCAATCAGTAAAGATACTCAGGGTAACTTTATTGTGGATAAAGATGGTCAAGGTTTAGGTGTAGGCACTGGCATAAATCAGTTTAAAGATTACCTTAATGACTTAGGTTTTACAAATATGGATAAAATAATTTTAGGTAGAAACAAAGAGTTTTTAGAAGCAACTAATTCTCGTGCAGGTGTTAAAACCCCTACTAGTGATTCATCTGATCCACCTAAACCATCTAAACCTGTTGAGCCTGAAACACCTAAGTTTGTAGATTTTGGTGATAGAGACAGAGGCACAGGTATTAAAGTTAAAACGGATGATGTAACTATTAAAGATCGTACAGATTCTAGTGGTAAAAAAGCAGGAGATGTAGGTTACAAGTCTAAACTTAAAGAAAGAAAAGAAAAAGAAAAGGCAATTAAAGAGGGACAAAAAGCAGGTAAAGGATATGAAGGAGGCTATGGATTTAAAAAAGGTGGATTAGCCTCACGTAAAAAGAAAAAATAAGGCTACTCGGCTACGGCTGACCCCAACATAAGGAGAATAATATGCCTGAACTAGCAGAAGTGGAAACCCCAAAGACTGCAGGATTCGTTGATCGTGGATATAACAACGCAAAGCGTAAACAACGAATGGAAGACGAAGAAAAGGAGATTGCAGAACTTGAAGCTAAAGCAAGGGGAGAAATCCCAGTAGATGCAGAAGAAGAAGTTGAAGAAGCTACCCAAGAAGCAGAGACCAATACAGAAGTTAAAGAAGAAACGTTATCTGCAGAAGAAAAGTCTTTTAAAAAACGATATGGTGATCTAAGACGTCACATGCAGCAGAAAGAAAAAGAGTGGGACGAAAAGTTAGAAACCCTACAATCTGCTAAAGGTAATGTTACACCACCTAAGTCCGACGAAGATATTGAAGAGTGGGCTAAACAGTATCCTGATGTAGCTGGCATAGTAGAAACTATTGCAGCTAAAAAAGCACAAGAAATGTTTAGTAAAGCTGATACTCGACTAAAAGAACTTGATGAAGCTCAGGCAGAAGCTTACCGTGTTAAGTCAGAAAATGAAATTCGTAAGTCACATTCAGACTTTGATGACCTACGTCAATCAGATGAATTTCATGATTGGGCTGATGAACAGCCTAAATGGGTTAAGGATGCACTATATGAAAATGCAGACGATCCAGCTTCAGTAGTCCGTGTTATTGACTTGTATAAGTCAGACAAGGGTCTTACCAAGGAAGCTAAAAAAGCAAACAAAAAAGCAGCAGCCTCTACAGTTACTAAGCGTAGTAGAACTCAGGTAGATGTAGCTGATGCTAATGGTACAATTCGTGAGTCAGATGTAGCTAATATGTCCGATAAAGAATTTGAAGAACGTGCAGACGAAATTAACAAAGCAATGCGCAATGGTAAATTTGTCTATGACGTGTCTGGTAATGCCAGATAAACTGTTGACAAATAAAAAAGCAACAGTATAACTAGG
>Ga0187219_1000615_pt1 | contig 17052 bp, 23 predicted proteins | sample 13SPOviralmetaG_FD_130162 | JGI IMG/M metagenome (GOLD analysis project Ga0187219, IMG submission 130162) | Marine viral communities from the oligotrophic San Pedro Time Series (SPOT) site, San Pedro Channel, CA, USA - 13 SPOT_SRF_2010-07-21... | ecosystem: Environmental > Aquatic > Marine >... | reverse complement strand
TAAGTGCAGGATACTGTAGTATCATTTCGTTAACTTTATATTCACTTGGCCAATTATCATCTGCACCAATAATTGTAGAATCAGTTAAACCTAAATCAGGCATTGTTACTGTCATGCATGAATTATCAACAAGTGGATCAAATGTATATTCATACTGTGGACTTGCTATACGAGAATCACCTGTAGTAAGTGTAATCTTAACATCATCACCCATTACTTGTCTCCTATGTGTTTATATAATGCAGTACCTGAAAAGAATTCTACTTTTAGTTTGTTTACTTGTTGTTGCATATCTAACAAGTAACTATCATAGTTTTCCATGTATTCTATAATAAGGTTCATTATTTTAGTTTTATTTCTTCTATATGAATCTAACGACTCTGTCCATTCACTTGGATATTTAAACTTAGGTAATGCCATTTCACTGTAACTTAACCTATCTGGCATCATTGGAATAGTATCTACAAGAGCACCTTCATACCAACTAATACCAAGTGTTTCTTGTAAGTTAGCACTAAACACAATCTTTGCTTCACCTAACAAGTTGTGATACTCATTCTTTGTAAGTTGCTTGTCTTGACAAACAACAAATTCATATTGTGACATACTGTCTTTTAAATCATAAAAGATTTCTGGTTGCTTTTCTGGAGCAATTCTATGCGGAAATAAAATTAAGTTTCTCTTAGGCATACCTTTATACTGTGCAAAACTATTTGCCAAGTACTCCATAGGCCACCCAACTATACATGTTTTTGCTATTAAGTTTGGAAAACTTTCTGCAAACAATTTTTTATGGAATTCTGTTGCAAAGAAGTTGTCATCGTAACATTCATACATACTACGTTCTGCACTTCTACACCAATCAGCATCGCCAATTAATCTTCCTAAAAAGTCTTGTGGATCATAACTACCGGCGTGCCACATACCACCTACTTTAATTTTAACACCAAGTAACTCTGCCATATACTTTAACTGTATAACTGTAGGGTTCCAAGCATCTGTGTATAAAAAGTAGTCGCCGTCTTTAACTTCACCATTTGCAAACAATCTACTAATCTCTAACATTTGTTGCGACTTGTAATTATTAGTTCCTGCAAAGTTAAGGAATGCCCCAGGCGTTGTAGCCTGAGGCACTTCTCCGCCACTAATAACAATTACCTCAGAATTAGTTGCACGTTTCATTTGCTTTGGAAGATGTTCTTTCCATTGCTTTGTGTAACGTGTATCAACTGCTTCTATATCAACTATGTATATTGTCATTAGTGTCTCCTGTTTATTTTACGTTGTACTTCTTTTGAAGTTGGTTTAATAAAATACCATAAGCCGGAAGGAATACAAGTAAGCCTACTGCAATCTTAATGATTACTTGTGACCCTGCAATTTCCATCCAGTTCGCCGCCATATATTCGTCAGCACTATTATTAAATGCTACGGCAAAGAAAGTGTAAGTATCAATGATATTTGCCGCAACGGTTGATACCGCTGGTGCTAACCACCATACTGACATTTTTTCTCTAATGTATTGGAATACATATACGTCAAGCATTGTTCCAACTGCATAAGCAGTTGCTGAAGCAAACCCGATACGCATTGCTACTGATTGCGGTGCTCCTTCTGCAAGTACCACTGCGATTGATCCAATAATTGCTAATGGATACGCCGCCGCGATTGTTGATCTTGCAATATTCTTTCCTAATAGTCTAACAGTCAAGTCCGTTGCTATTACAACTAATGGGAATGTAAATGCCGCCCACGTTAACTTCACTCCTGCAATTTCTACAGGAATTGCCACTAACGCATTAGAAACTGTAATTACTACAACATGTAATAACACAAGTTTCATCAGCATACTTTTATCTACGTCTTTGAACATTTAAGTCCTCCTATACATCTTTTTGTTTTTTGGCTTAAATTTAGGCTTCTTGCCTTGTGTAAACATAACGTATGTTCTCCAAGCCTCGCTTTTGTTATTATAAAGATCACGTTCGTCAAAGCGATAAGAACGTCCGTAACCAGTTACCCAAGAAGTCTTTGAACAAAAATCTTTGAACTTCTCGAGATCCTCGAAGACCTTAGTGTAGGTTTCGCGATTATATTTGAGTGACATCTCATTTTTCCTCTATCTATCATACTCAATGTGGGCACCGTTTTCACCATCTTCACTTACGTCGATGTGTACTTCACGGCCAGGGTGTTTAGCATTAATTTGTGCATACAAATCGTCTGCCATCATTTCACAACTTTTATAGTCTAACTCTATTGTTTTCTCCTCATACAGTTTTTCTAACCATCTTTTAAATTGAATAAATTCAATATCTCTATCATTGTGTGTAACTGTGATTGCTACCTTAAAATGAAAAATGTGTCTGTGTGGGTATCCTAAAAAACTTACATCATACTCATCGCCTGTTGCAAGTGCTGGGTCATCAAGTGCCGCCGGATACTTGTGGATACCTTCTTTAGTAAAAGTAACCCAAATCATTCGTTTTGCAGTATTCATAATTTTTGCCTTATTGTCTTTTTCCATTTGTTCTTTAATTAATTGATCTGTCATACTCATATTATAAAGCCTTTCGCATCGTTTGTCAATGGTTTTTCTTGATTTATTTTGGTTATTAAGTCATCGAATACGTTCAAAATATAATCCGTTTCAACTTTCTTAATTTCGTAAAAACTACAAATTTTAATTGTAGTAGTTGAGTATTGCCATAAGCCTGCGTTGTTAAGGAATGCTCGAATGTCGTTTAATGTCTTTTGATCTCTACCCTTATCTATTTTACAGTTTAAAAAACTATTCTTTTGTGTTACATCAAAAGTTTCTACTTTACGTAATATATCAGCAAGGTCTACCAAAAACTTCGTAACTTGATTTGTTACACTAAACATAACTTTATTCTTATCACAGTATTCAAGTGTGGCTAATACCGCAGTTGCTCCTACAGGATCTTGACTTCTTGAATTGCCAACTGCTATAGGTAATGCCCAACCATCTGGACCTGGTTTAGATATGCCATCAAACATTTCTTTAGTGATACAAGTGATTGCAAAAGAACTAAATCCTCCTGCAAGTGCTTTACCAAAACAAGCAATATCAGGTTGTAGGTCACGTTCCATACTGTGTGCAAAACTACCAAACCTATACATGCCTGTAAATACTTCGTCTGCAATAATTTTATAATCGTGTACAAAACGTCCTTGTTTAATTTTCTTAATAAGACTGTCTGACATTTCATCAACACCATGAAACCAACTTACAGTATCACACATCACGGCACAAATTTTACCTTTATGTTTATCTAATACAGTTGCAAAGTCTTCATCATAAAAGTCTACAAACTCAACATCAGGTAAATGATTACTCCAACCTCTGTAATCACTCATTGCCCAACCAGTAATACTTCCGCTATGGAAACTACCTTTACGTACAAGTACTATGTTTTTCTTTTTGTTATTATAAAATTGAAAACAAAATTTTAATGCATTGTCTGTTGCATCACTTCCACTATGTGCTGGAACAAATGCAAAGTAACCTGGAAGTTTCTTTTGTAAGGCAGTTTCTAACTTGTTCCATATTTCAGGTTTAGCATTCCAGTCGTTGCTTGGAAATGTTCTATGTGCATGAGCAACATGATATTGTACATATTCGTTGTTAAATCCTAATACGTTACAACCTTTGCCAGCCATTAAGTCATAGTAATGTGTACCTTCGGAATCAATAAACCTTCCGTTACAACTCGTAACAGTAGGCATTGTTTCAATGGGATCACAAAAACTATGCAGTAGTTTCATTTAGTCCTCCGAAGGGCTATCGTCTCCGTATTTAGACCAGTCAGTAAACTTATCTCTCTGTAGCAATGGGTGAACGTTATGTACCCATACGCCAGGATTAGAATGATCAAAGTCTGCATCATCGATCTTAATACAAGCATTGTAGTTAAGTTGTTTTACGTATGGCAGTTTAACACTAATCATACTAATAAAATTATGTCTTTCGTTATATCCTACTTCAAGTACCCAGTCATGATACTTTACATCATAGTCAAGTGTTACAAGATATTTCTTATCAAGTAATCCATATACAAGATCGTCCCAACTTTCTTTAGGAACAAAACTGTGATTAGCACCTAAGTAAATATGTTCAACTGTGTGTTCTTTTGCTTTTGCAAGAACATCTTCTAATGGTTGACATCCTGTTACAAACAATGTATGCTCACCTTCTGCAGGAGTTTTCTCTACTTCATATCCTGTAAAGTAGATTACATCGTCTTTTACACCATCTGCATATTGTCTTTCCATATTATTCCTCTGTAAATAAGTTGCCAAACTGTGTTTGTGCGTTTACTGTTTTTTTACCTATTGCACCACGTGTTCCAATAATTGACATCCAGAATTTATTGAACTCTTCAATTACTGCGTTCGCTTCATCTCTGCTTGATGTTGCAAATATTGCCTCCACAACATCTCTAAAAAATAACCTGTCGAACCGCTCTTCCACAAGCATTGCTGGAATGACTCCATTGTCGTATTGTCTATTTGCTTCTTGTACTGCATTGATGTGACTCCACACGTTATGACCCATCTGGATCGCATAAGAAAAACTATCCCATGATGTTTTTCCTTCTTTACCTATTTTATTTAGATCACCTGTAGCATACTTACAAATATCTTGTGCAGTTAATCCTGTTGTAATAGGTGAATCTTTAAAACTTGTGTGCTTACCTTCACGTACAAATGCTTGACTAAATGGTGTAGTGTCAGTTGCCATAGCCTTGCTGTCAATACTTGGCACCATTCTATAAACCCATTTCTTACGATCTAATGTTTCAAGTTCACAATAAATTTGTCCGTTAGCAGTTGCTAAGAAAGGACTTGCACAATCAAACGTAATCATAAAGTTTGGATTATGATACTTACGTACTGCTCTTTGTATGTCTGTGAGCAACGTAGCCCACTCTAATTTCGACGTTCCTAAGAAGTGCATTACATCGTGTACACCTGTTTCTAATAGTCCGTCAAATCTAAGTGCTACAAGTCTTTTAAGAACAAGATGTACATCACACATATTCTGACCACCCATGGACCAACCATTAAAGTGTGTGTCAGGATACTTAACAGGATCACAGTAATCTTTCATTTGCTGATACCAATCTTCTGCGTCAGCATGATTCTCACCTTGTAATACATTTAAAAACTTACAAGCACCGCTTCTATGTTTCATGAAGTAGTCGTTGTTAATACGTGTAGCATTAACGGCGTCTTGATAGTTGTCAATTCCAGTTGCTTTAGCACCTTCGGGAGACCGTGCTACCCAAGCCGGAATATCAAGTATCATTCCATAATCCATGTAAGCGTCCATCCATCTAAGAACTTGTTCACGTTTCTTTTGTGCTTTAGGACAATTAGGATTCTTCCAATCGCCTTCCCACACACCTTTACCAATCTGGAAACCACCACTGTCACCTAACATCCAACTATTGTTACGATCTCTATCTCGTACCATATCTTCTTTAGGTGCATCTTTGTTAATGTCAAGTTCGGCATGTCCTGCGGAATACAAACTCCAATGATAGTTAAACAACGACTTACTCGGATTAAGCCAATTCATACTTTCAACACCGTTAGTAAAGTGTTTAGGTATACGTGCATATTCTACATACTCTCCACGACGTTGCTTACCTACAAAGGTTGCATAGAAGCCACTCAGTGCTGGCAAGAAAGTTGCGTAATCGTTTTGTGCAGTTGTTAAGTTAGTATTCAATTAAATGTCCGTCCTTACAATGTGTTTCCTAAGTGCTCTAACAAGTTCTTCAATTTTGTCTACTACAGATATCATATCTTTATCTGTAATATACTTTTGTTTTTCTCTCAACCTGTCATACTCCTTAAGAGGTATAGTTACTGTGCTTTGTTCATTTTCAAATGTTTTGTCATCATCATGTATATCAACACTTGTCATAAAGTCCTTATTTTGTTTGAGCTGGAAGAATATAATTATATTCTGCTAATCCAGAATCAACGGTTAATTGCATTGCACCTTGATCTGAAATACTCATTGTTACCTTGCCGTCTAAGTTCAGTACTGCTTGTACCTGTGCTACTGGCCATGCCCATGCATGTTTTAGTGTACCTGTAATATCAGTTTGGAATACAAACGAACCTGCGTGTTGTGAAGCATCACCAAAACTAAACACAAGACTATTGCCTTCTGTTCTAACTGTAAATACAGTTTCTTCTGCATGTGCCATACTCTGAAACTTCATTCTTTGAATTGAAGCCATACTTGGTTCTACAACAACGTCCCATGATGCACCTTTAAACTTTACAGTTTTAAGTTTCTCATCAATAATTTGTTTGTTCATAAAGCGATAATCATTTTCAAAGTCACCTGCTTCATTTTCAAAGTGAATATGTGTTGGAACAGTTTCACCGTTACGTTCTGCTTGTTCAACACTAACCTTTGCATTAGTTTGATATTCAGGACACTTAAGGTGTAATGCTAACTTGTCTAAGTTAGGCATACCAAATGTACCAGTAAATTCTGATACGGGTGTCTTAGTCTGTGAACTTAAAATCACAGAACGATCTTCAGCCATCGATTCGATAGTTGTATCTGCTTCGCTCGTTACTTTCACAATGTTGAGAAATCCCAACGAGTGTGTATGTGCAACGATATCTTGTAAAATGTCTTTCATGTTTTAGTCTCCTATTGTTACATTATATTTAGAAAATTCACTTTTGTCAAGTTCTTTTTCTTGGCATAGGTAATCTATGACATCAATTCTTGGCACCATGCCAATAGCAGTTAATTGATTAGTATCTGCTTTGTTGTCTTTTCTTTCGTGTTCACCGCCTTCTTGCATGGGTATAGTATCTATGCCATATGCGTCAAGCAGTTGTTGTAAGTGGTACGACTTACCAGTTCCTACATCAATTACACCGTTTATGTTTTTTTGAACAAACATTGTAATTGCTCTACACACATCTGAAACGTGTATAAAATCTCTTGTATGATTATTAATGTACGTAACTTCTTTTCTTAAAAGTTTTGGAATAAACATTTGTGGTCTTGTTTGTGTTCCATATACAGTTGTAAATCTCATACCTAAACTTTTTTCTGGAGCAAGTTGTTCCAAAGTATATTTTGTAAGTGCATAAGGATTTCTATATGGTTCCTTTGCAGTACTTGAACTCGCATAATACACAGGAGTATCTGTATAATGATCAAATAATCTTTTAGTTGCCATTACATTATTTTTCCAATACTCCATAGGATTACCAAAACTTTCTCTTACACCACTCTTACCAGCCAAATGCACTACTGCATCTACTTTAGGTAAGTCACAGGTATTTAGGTCAGTACCTAACTTTAAGTCTATAAAGTGTAACTGATACATACCAGCCCAGTACTTTTTAAGTTCTGAACCAATCATTCCTTCGCTACCTGTTAGTAATATTTTCATGCAACCATTTCCTCCGAAATATATCTTTTTAATTCGTGATCGCCTACGTTCTCAGGTATTTCATTTTTATAAAACAACCTATAACTGTCACTACCGTACTTGCCAATACCGTGTAGTTGTGTAGCATCTTCTCCGTCCCAGTCTTTAAACTGTTCACTCATTCGATAAAGTCTTTCTGCTCGAACATGTTTCATACCTAACGGAGCAATTACTTCTTCAATCTCTCTGCGTGTTGCGTGTACAAGACTATCATGTGTACTCCATTTAGCAAAGAACTTAGGTAGTACTGCTTTAACTTGTTTACGATTAGTTAGGTTCAAACAAATAACACCAACCATATGTTGCCATACATTGTCTACTTGTTGTTGTACCATTAATTCGTCTTTCATTGTACTTCCTCATAAAAGTAAACATCATAACCTTTGCCACGTGTGTCGCCGCCTTGATTATCAAGTTCATACTCTCCGTATGTTATACGTTCTAATACTTCTTCATCGTTAGGCATTGTGCTTGAATGAAACTTCAACTTATTAATATCAAACCTTTCGCCTTTTAAATGTAAAAAGCCTTCATAGAATGTACCTTTCTCATGACTAATCATTTGTGCATAATGTCCTTTAGGAATATTATATCCACTGTCATCAATATCATGTTCGCAAGTTACATTGTCAAAGAAATCGTAAAATTCTCCATCATAAAATTCTTCTATAACTTGTGAAGAATACTCAGTACCTGACATTTCTTCAATCATTAATTTACAGTTACCAATGCTACCACCATACCAATGACTTTGTTCATTAGGTGGTTCATGCCATTCACTGTGTGTTTCATATTCGCTATCCCAAAGAAAGTCTGCTTCTTGAGGCATATCATGTTTCTGTCTAAATTCTTCAGCACCACTCATATATTCTGAGGCAGAGATATCATTCTCACCATCATTTGCTTTCCACCATTCATTGCATTTTTCACTTGTAGAGCACCATGACATTTCTGCACCATAGCCATAAAGTGATACACGAAAGTATCTATCAGGATTTTTAATATTCTCAATGAGATCTTGTTTTTCTTCTGTAGTTGCCATCTATCTTGCTTTCGTAATATTAAAATGCTTATATGTTTGTTGTACACACTTTGCTTGATAATAACAATCAGCAAGTGCATTGTGCAATTCTTCTTGTATTGCTTTACGTGGGTCGCTTGGCATAAGTGCAAACAATGTTCTACTATCTCTAATTTGCCAGTAGTTCCACGGAGTAGGTTTGCCAATGTTCTTATACAAGTTTTGTAGTATTGCATAATCAAATAACGGACCTTGACACCATAAGTAGTCAAGACCTACGCACCATTTGTTTAATTGTTTTGTCATACTGTCCATGCTTGTTCTTTCATGGTCACCAAATGCTTCTTCACGTATTTCTTTCTTTTGTTTACCCCACCATTCAAGTGTGTTGTCATCAATAGAACGTTTATACTTTTCACTTTGTTCTTCTATATCAAGACGTAGGTATAAAGGTGCATGTGGCTCTGCATTAGTTGTAGGATCAAACTTCATTGCTCCTAAAGTGATTACAACACTATCTGGTTCTACACCAAGTGTTTCTAAATCTATCATTCCATGTGTTGCCATTATTCACTACCTCCAAAGTCAAACAAGTTGTTGAATGTATTTTTTTGTTTAGTACTTTGCAAGTCATAGTTTAGTGGACCAATCAAGTTACCAAGTTTATTATCAATAATTGTTTCTTCCATTGCGTCACCATCAAATGGCAAGTCTTTAAACCATTCTGGTAAATGCAATTCATCTACAGGATATGCAACACTTGTATAACCCATTGGGTTTTGTTTTAGTTTACATACAATAACTTTCATACCGTCTACAATCTCTTGCGAGTACTTGTCACTGTTCATACGTTTAAGTGTGTTCCAATTAATACTTGCTCTTACGTGTCCAGGCATGTTTGCTTTGCCTTGCTTCTGTTCAAGACGCTGATAGTGTCCAATCTTGTTTGCACGTTTAGGCGAACCTTTTTCATGTCCAGGACGACTCTTAAAGTCTGTACGGAATTCTGTAATGCTATCAAGTATCTCATCTTCTGTACCTTTCTGCAATACTTTAAGTAGTACTTCACTTAAGAAGTCCTGCATAAACACAGGAGTATCAGAACGTTTAAGATCTAAACCCATTGCTTTTACTTTACCAGGCTTGCCATCTACATCACGTCTTGTACCTTCATCATCATACACAAGAATTGCATAACGTTTCTTAGTAATAAACAATCCGCTTTCACCACAAACCTCTCTACCTGCCGCAATAACGTCCGACCTGCTTTTCGGACAATGGAATGTGTCTAACATAAACTTACCAAATGACTTGTTTGCTTCATCACAAACTTGTTCATACAGTTGTATAACACTTTCTTTAGTCCAAGGAATGTTACCTTTGTCAATATCTTCTTTTAGTATAGGATATGCACTAAAGTACACAGAGTCTGTATCTCCGTATATTACACTCTTACCTACGTGATTGTATTCACCTGTAATAACTTTGTTTACTTCTGCACTCATGTGCTTAACAATTTGTCTACCTGTTAGTGTAGTTGATTGTCCAATACGACCATCAAAGAATCTACAACCAGGATTAAGAATAGCACCATACAAACTATTCAAGTTAATCTTTTTAACAAGTTGTCGCTTATCCCAAAACTCAATCTCTGCTTTGTTTTCTGCGGCCAATGCCTTCTTCTTCATAGTCTGCATTTCTTTACGTTCAGCATACCAACGTTTAAGTAGTCCAGGTATAACACCTTCAAACTCTGTTGTAAAGATTGTACCGTTAGCACTGATCATCCAAGGCTTATTACTATTAAAGATAACTTCGTTAATCTGTGCACCACTCATTACGTCTGACTCACCATTCTCCCAGTCAACTGTAATGCTGATATCTCTACGTTTCTCCATAACGGCTTCAAACTCAATAGTACCGAATCTACCTTCCCATGCACCTGCGAAACTCTTTTTCTTTAGACCCATTTGCTCACCAACGTATTTGTTAGTATGTTCAGGACGGAGTTGTCCTATAACAGTTGCTGGATCCATATTCAAACTTCTAATAACAGATGGATATAGTGAATTCAAGTCCATTGAACCAATCCACTCATGTACTCCTACTTTTGGAAATGCAACATAGGCACCCGCGGCTGGCTCTGAACCAGGCTCACGTCTTATTCTATTTGGAACTTGTTGTCCACGTCTATGTGCTTCGTTGATAATTGCTTGTTCTGTAACTGCGACAGCACCCATAGTGGTCTGTAGCAAAACAGTATTTGCATGAGCAAGTTCATTACTAAGATCAATGAACCTTAGTTTTTTGTCCAACTTGTCCAGTAGTGCAACGTCTTGTCTGTTGTACTCAATGAACGTTCTGAAGTCATTGTTATAAAGTGCATCAAGTGTACCTTCGTACACAGTCTTTCTTTCGCCAACTTCCATTTCGCCAATGGCATCAAGTCTGTAAGTGTGTCTTTCTTCATACGTGTATTTACGATATAATTCTAAACTATCTAAATGCACTCTGCCTATTAGGTCATAGGTTTCTTGTTGCCTACCAAACTTTTCATATTCACGTTTCTTAGGAAATTGATCAAACAAACAAAAACGTCTTGTATCGTCTTTGCTTAATACTTTTGCTACACGGTTAACAGTGTATGGAATATCATAACCTTCACTGTTCCAACCTGTAATAATATCACTGTCTTGAATTAGATCAAGGAATGTTTTCAACATATCTCTTTCATCTGCAAACAAGTGTGTGTTAGGAAATTCTTTACATTGTTCTACTGCTTGTTCCATTGTAAGTGTCTTAGGTGGAACTGCAAGTGTTACAAGTGTGTCCATCCATTGTAAGTGTACAGAAATAGCAGTAATAGGCATGAACGGATCACTTGGATCAGCAAAGCCTCGCTCTGGATCATAGTCTGTCTCAATATCAAAAAATGCTACGTTTAGTTTAGGAGCATCTTGATTAAGATAGTTTTCACTTAAACATTGGAAGATAGGATTAATATCGCTTTCAAACAATTTCTTATTCTTATTAATTGCTTGTTCTTTGCGAAAGTCTTTTGTATTTTTACAAATAATTCTACTTAGGGGATCGCCGTAAATACTTCTATACTTACCACGTTGGTCTTCATAATAGAAAGTGTATTTTACAGGATATTCAGCAAACTGGCGTTTGCCGTCTTTTCGTTCTACAACACGTATAATATCTGCGTTGCGATCAAAGTGTGCGTCTACGTAACTCATTCATTCTCCTCTTGTCCTTTGCGGCGGACATATACCAAATTAATTCGTTTATTGGCCGAACATACCATCTTGTATAAGACCTGCAATATATATTATTGTAAGTCCTGCGTTTAAAATAATCAACGACTTTTCTTTCCAAAGGATACCAACGGCTACCCAAATACTATTTGCTAATGTAAATGCGTAACTATAGTAAGGATACATATTAAAAGCGGCCATTGTAGCGGCAACTAATAGTATCGTTGTTCCTGTCCATGCTAACCACTGATATGGTTTAGCCTGATTCCCCTGATCTTTTAAAGTACTCATCTGCGTTTTTTGCCTTGTCATCTATCCAAATATCGTAGTGTGGTTTGTGAAATCGTACACTTGTATATTTTACTTCCCACTCTTCTAATTGCCTAACTGTAAACTGTGACCAATCCTTGTGCGAGTTTGCGCCTCGGGCAGTCCAGTAATGTATTTCATTGCCTTCGTCATATAGTCTATTAAAATGCTCAATACGATCTTTATTTGGAATACTATTTTCATAATTACTGTTAACAGTATAACATATAGTTCCATCGATGTCAACCATATAATTCAATATTTTGACTCCTTTGGTTCTTCAAAAAAGTGTTTATCACCCATTGCTTCACGTATCTTTCTAAATATCATATTGTGCGGATATGTTTTATAATAGTCCGTTTGATATAGTTTTTCACTTGCCTTTTTAGTTTCTGTAATTTTTTGTATAATGAATAGCCTAATTGTTGGATCATTTAATTCGTTCTTATAATGTTCGTAATTGTATTCAATAAAAAGTAGATCTCTATCTACAAAGTATTGAGTCTTACATAATCCAATTAAATCTTGACCTTCCATTCTATCTTGTACATTGTGTAATACAATTAACAATCCGTGTGTGTTATCTTCGTACGGAAAGTTAAACATATTTTTCATAATGTCCATGTATTGGTCCGTATGTATAATTGGAACTTTTGAACTGTATGCCCAGGGGCATCTTGCCACTGAGCCGTCTGTTGGTTGAGATAACTCTTTAAGGTGTACTTCTAACCAATCGTCAATTCGTTTTTTATTTTCTTCTGTAATCATTAATACCAACCTGCGGCAATACCGTAACCAAATACGTTTATTACTGCAAAGTAGCCTGTTAATAACATTACCCATGCCGCGCCTCTGCGTACAGCCGCGTAGCATTGAGTTACCGATCCTACAAAGAAGAACGGATATATAATCAGCATGTTCGGATCTTTAGCATTAAATGCCAAAGTTAAACTTGCCGCCACCGTAAATATAAAACTAATAAGTTCAAATGCAAATGCAATCTTATCACTCTTATAACTATTAATCCAAAAGTCTTTTACCTTTTGCATTATTTGTCTTTGCCGACTGTAACAACAAGTGTTTCAAGATCATCAAACTCGTCAGCAACTTTATGCCAATCTTGTTTGTGTGCAATCTTAATTGCCTTGTTGATCAATGCAGGCTTAATGTCTAATTCTTGAGCAACTGCTTTTACAGTTTCTCTTAGACCTTCTTGTAAGTCTTCGACTTCTCTAAGAACAGTAGCACCTTCATTTACCAATCTTTCAAGTTTGGCTTTTTCGTCACCACCATAAGTTCTGTCTGACATAAATCATCTCCTAAGTTTTAATTATGTTGTATATTATATATTCTTTAGATACTGTTGTCAACAGTTAATGTGACTATGTATCCAAAGTTTCGTCTTTTGATCTGTATGCCCAATCATCAGTGTGTCCTACACTCCACTTGGGTGTGTTTTCAACTGTGTAATTTTGAGTACATACTTTGAAGTCAGGAGTTAGTCTATCGGGATTAACAAGACTTTGGTCTGTGAATACAGTTCTGTTATTTGGTTGTGCGGCAAACTGTCCATTTTCTAACTTAATAACATTGAATGTTTTATGTTCCGGATCATGTTCGCTAAAATTAATATCAAGTGTTGAGTGTTGTGCATGACAAGTATCAAGGGTAAACATATATTCGCCTTTGTGCATCTTTCTATCTTTACCAAAGAATTCACAATCGCATAGTAAAGGTTTTTTAATCAGCGTAATATCATAATCAAAACAGTCCCATATTTGTAATGTGTCTAATGATAGTTGTTCTTCTTGTTTAATATCTTCTTTCCATACAAATGCTGATATAGGAAGTTTGTCGTACAATGCTCCGTATTCAGTTAGTAGGGTTTCAAAGTATAATGCTTTAGATTGAATACTTCTAATGGAGATCCATATACCTGGAGTAAGTTCTCCGTGTCCCTTCTGGTGATCGTATAGATACTCTTTTTTAACGTATACTTCAACAGGCGGTAGGTTATGTACTAAGAAAGCCACATGGATCCTTTGTTAATTTGTTACAAGGTATTTATGTGATTATGTTGTGTGGGGTGGTGTTATGCTGGTACGCAGTTGTTAACTCTAACTCCGCCCTTCATCTTAGTTTTAGGGTTTCCAATCTTTTTACCCTTCCAACATTTTGGATCTAAGCGTTGCTTGGCTTCGTCATACTGCTGTCCGTCAACTGCGGCTTCGTTACCACATGTTCCACAGCAAGTCTTTGATTTAATTTTTTCAGCAAGTACTGACGCTAAAGATGATTTATATGATTCTTTTTGTTTTTGTTTTTTAGCATACTCAGGCTTTGGTTTGCCTTCATGGTCTAACATACTGTTTTGTGCATTTAACCAATTTTTATCTGCATCAAATGGCTGTGCTTTCTTTTTGCCTTCTTTAGCAACGTCTTCTTTTTTCTTTTTGCTACCACGATCGTGATTGTATTTTTCTGTAGTTTGTTTTGCTTCTTGTACTTCGTCAAACTTTGTTTCGTAGTCCATATGGTGATAAACACTGCCCATATAGTCTGCGGCTTTAGTAATTTTACTTTGAACCCAACCTTCAAGACCTTCACGCTCTTCTACGCCTTTAAGCATATCATGCATCTTAATTGCATACTTGGCAATCTTGTATAACTCTGCACGAGCCATTTGCACTTCGTGATCTGACTCAGCCTTGTATGCTAAATCTGCTAAACCTTCTTTAAGTTGTTCTGCTTTCATAATAGTATTTACCTTTTAACTGTTTTGCCGCCAAAGAAATTATCTTTTAAATCAAGGGCGTTTTCTGCTGTACCGTCTGCTTTTTTCTTCTGTGGTGCTTTGGGTAAACCGTTTTTATCTTTAGGTCTTTGCCCTTTTGCTTGTAAAGGGTTTGCAACTGAAGCAATGCTACCTGCACTGGTTGCTCCTGCTGTTGCAGATTCTCTTGTAATACCTGCAAGTCTCATCATCTCTTCTTGATAATTAGATGCTTGATCCATTTGCGTATTACCAGCACCTGAAACTAATTTTGCTAATTGTATAATTGCATCTGACTCTTCATCAACTGGTTTCTCTTTTTGTAACTGTGCTTTTTTACGCATTAATTCTTTTTTAAGTTCTGGATCTTTACTTGTGTTTGGATCCATTTGAATATCTTGTAATGCTTTTTGTTTATCTTTGTATTCGTCTTTGTCCATTGCTTCTTGCGGAGCCGCTGGAGCAGTTTTTTCTGCTTGTTTAACAAGCATCATAAATTTTTGTCTTAGTTGTTGATTACCTAAAATGGTAGTTAACTGTTTTGCAAATGGAGCAATCTGTTTAGAAAGTGCACCTGTCATTGCGCCACCCGATGCAAGTTTATCTAAACCTTTTTGCATCATTGCGCCTGATCCGCCTTTTGCTCCCATAGCGTTTGCCGCCATCTTAGAACCTGAAGCAGTCTTTTGTGCCGCTTGTTTATCATCAGCACCTGTTGCCGCTTGTACAGCCCCTGCCGCTTTTACAGCATTAGGTTGTCCTGGTGCCGCCGGATCTGCTTCTCTAACAGAGTTGCTTTCGTTTAATATAACTTCTCTCAGTTTCATACTACTATTTACCTTTTTTCTTCCGTCCGCCCTTCATGTTGGCGCACCAATGATACATTTTAGCCTTCTCTCCAGATGCGTTTTTAGCCTTCTTACGCAACGATGTTACACTACCATTGCAACTTGCACCTGATTTTTTTACTCTTCCGGGTCTACTTTTACCCTTCTTTTTACCGTCAGCAAAGTTTTCGTCTACTATCTGTAGTACTTTCATTACTTTTTTCCAACATTATTAATCTGTACTTCAACACCAGATAATCTATTATTTAAATCTCTAATTTTAGGCTCAAGTTGTTTGATAGTTTTTAGTATCCTTTTAAGTTTACTATCTTGCTTATCATCAACAGCATCGTTATCCTGATCAGTATCTATAACTGATTTAAGTAATGCATCTAACGGATCACTTGCATGTGGATACTTTGCTCTAAGTTGTGCTAATGCCTGTATTGTTTCAGGATCAAATCCTTTCATTACTTCTTTATCTTTGGATTTAACTTTTTCTTCACGCTCATCTACGTGTGCATCATCACCCGGCTTATCAGCATCTTGTGCTTTATAACCTACACGCTTAAGACCTTTTTTAAGATGTTTCTTTTCTTTTTTGCCACCCATTGGTACAATCATAACATCTGGTTCGTCTCTGTTTGCACCTTTTCCTACAGCATCTAAATTAGAAATAGTTTTACCTACACGTACAAAATCGTATGCTGTATCAGACTTTGTAAGAAATGTATCTTTAGGATTGGGAATTAAGTCACCTTCTGACGTTTGTTTATCTTTGTCTAAATTCTTTTTAAGTTTGTCTAATGGACTTTGAGGTATATCAGCATCTGGGTTGTTAGGTAGTTTAACATCAACTTCCATACCAAAGTTATTAAATAATTTTTTTGCATTATTAACACTTGTCAATGCTTTTTGCATAAGTTGTTGATTTTCTTTTTCTTGTCCGTCATAAAATTTAATAAACTTACGTGCTTGATCTGGTGTAAGACTAATTGTTCCGCCTGTACTTGCACCACCAGTATCTTTGTAACTTAATGGAAACGGTTTGCTATCTTTACGATCAGCAATATTTTGTATAACATCAATCTTAGGACGTTGTTGTTTTACAACCAACTCTGAAACTTGTTCTTCATCTACAGGCTTATTCATATGTGCTTTTAATTCTTTAGCAGTTCTTTCAAACTTATGGTCCTTGTGTTTAAATCCAACGCCACCAGCACTTTCCCATTTAGCAACATTTTGTCCAAAGTCATCAATTAGTATGTTAGGTGTACCACCTGTTGAAGTAGCATACTTGGCTTTGTCTGTTGTAATAATAACCTTCTTAGGAGGAAACGCAGTTAAGTTCTTTTCAATCCAT
>Ga0187219_1000614_pt1 | contig 17056 bp, 48 predicted proteins | sample 13SPOviralmetaG_FD_130162 | JGI IMG/M metagenome (GOLD analysis project Ga0187219, IMG submission 130162) | Marine viral communities from the oligotrophic San Pedro Time Series (SPOT) site, San Pedro Channel, CA, USA - 13 SPOT_SRF_2010-07-21... | ecosystem: Environmental > Aquatic > Marine >... | reverse complement strand
GCCTATAAGCATCATAACGACTTCTTTATTTGTTTCTAGTACTGGAAATCGCATTAATATAAACACGATGGATATGATTAAAAGAAATATAAATAAGCTGCCAACATAATGGCGTATTTCGCGAGCTACTCCGTTTTTTGGTAATTTCACTTTTTCTTTTTTCTTTTAGTTGATTTTCTGCGTATCTGAGATGTCTTTCTTCCCATACCTACGCGCTTTTTCTCGGCAACTGCCCGCTTCTTTTCTGAGGGTGACATTTCACTCCAGGTTTTTACGGTTCTACCGGATACACGTTTTGAAGGTCTGCACTTCTTAGTACGTTTGTTTTTAGTAGATCCACAAGCATTACCTTTTTCGTCGGTCCACTTTTCTTTAAACCATCTTTTGAGCGCTAAACCTTTTTTAGTTTTTCTTACTGCCACTCTTATGTTTTGTTTGTACAGGGAAGCTAGCGTATATAGAAGCCCCGGGGTGCTTTACAAATTTACCCGTGTGCTTCATAAGCTTGTAGCTATTACCAGCCTTCATCCAGTGATGCCCCTGTGGAGCTTTAACTCGCTTGTTAGCCATCTATAACCCCTCTTCCTATAAGAACGTCCTTCTGGGTTACTTTACCATCACCTGAAAGATCTGTAAGCTTTTTAAGAGGTGATCCGCATGGCTTACTATTTCCGCTCATACCCGATGCACCTAAATTTTGTGGTCCTATTCCGTTTTTCATATTTTCTTTTTTATTTTATGAGTATGCTGTTATTTTAATTACTGGGGGTACTACTGTATTAGTTCCAGCACTTTCAAAATGATAACTTTCATTTACTTTAAATGCATAAGACGCAGAGTAAGCTTGAATTCTCATTTTTATTACTTTAGCACTAGTCCACGTACCCATTTCTTCATTTGCAAGATTGTCGCTACCACCTGTTATTTGCATAGCTAAATAATTAGTGTATGCTGTATCCCACAATGACTGAGTTAAAAATCCCCTTTGAGATTTTGTTACGTCTGTTCCGTCTACATTAAACTTAAAAGACGGGGCTTGATGACTACTAGTGTTGCCAGATGATGTAGCTACCGCTGATTGAAAATGTACCATGCACGTTACAAGAGTAGTACCACTTGGGGGCTGATAGCTTATATTTGTACCTGGCAGGTCTACATACGATGAAGATGATATATTAGTTCCTGATGTAATATTAGGTACCGTTATATTACCCTGGCTAGTAGTTATAGTTCTACCATCGGCTCTATAAAAAATCTGTTCTAGTATATTACCAAACGATGCATCTATTAAACTCTGCTTTACTTTAGTCCGACTCATTTCTTACCTTTGTTTTTTCTGCACTTAGCTATAGCACCCGATGCATAGGCAGATGGAAATACATCATACCTAGCTTTTACACTATAATAACAGCTGTCCTTATTTGAACCGCTACGGCGTCTGCTTGACCGTCTTCTTGTTTTAGCCATATCAATTTTAAATGTTATTCGTATATATAGGTTTTGTATTACACATATGTATTTGATAACCAAGTCTATAGGAAAGTCATATATAATAATACCCCCATATTGACAATAAACGTAGTGATTTACTACTAATTTAGTGATCATTACATAGTTTTGTTATTAATATGACAATGCCATTGATTTTATTGTAATATCATTGCATTATAGTCAGTACATTATAGCTATCGTCACATTATTAGTGATGATTGTTACATTTTATTGTCATATATATGTACATATTACATAATACCTGTACATATTACATTTATACATTAATATTTTATAGTATTTACTTTATGTATTATTGTATGTTCAATGATTATTAATGTTTATTAATAATATGATGACAATGTTTAATATGTTTTAAGTTATTGTTTATATATATTATAATATAGTGCAATATTTTCAATTTGTGACATTTTATATATATTTAGTAAAAGTACACAACAAATACAATAGTAATGTGATAATATAAGTGTAATTAAAATAATAATAATAATGTCAAATTTAAAACACTTAAAAACAAATCACTACAAAAGTAAACTACTTAAATATAAAAAACTAAAATTTAATAATACAACTTACTTAGGTTTTAATATAAATGATTTGTTTACTTTAAAAGAGTTTATTAAAAATAAAAACATTGTAGAATTTAATTCAAAAGGTTTAAGTTTTATTAATAAAAATAACTTAAAAAGTACACTACAAAATATATAATAAAGTGATAATATAAATGTAAATAAAATGTGTGTGTTATAAAAATTATTCTCTACACTATAAATAAAGTTGAATAAATGAAATTAAATAAAATAATAATAAAATATAATAATATGAAAAATAATAAAATCCACTTTGTAACTTTTGATAATAAATTAAATAAATTAAATTCTAAAGAATTATTAAACTTTTACAATAACATAAATAAAAATCTAACAAAATGAAATTAAATAAAATAATACAAAGTTATAAAAATACAAATATGAATAAAGAATTATTAAGTTATAAATTAAAAAAGTATTATAACTTAAGTGAAAATGAAAGAATAATTATTAAACATAGTTTATAATGAAAAGTTTTGAAATAAAATTAAAAAATAGATTAAGTAATAAAAACAGTAGCTACTATAAAAAGTTTAATGGAATATTAACTAAAATAGTTACATGTAAAAATATAAATGAAATAAAAGAAATATATAAAAAAGATTTAGTTGAATATAAAGAATTATAATATGAAAGTAGAATTAACACAAAAAGAAATTGATAGATTATATTTTGATCTTAAAAATTATGTAAAAACATTATATAATGTTGATAGATTAAATGAATTATCTGAAAGTGATAAAGAAGAATGTAAAATAGAATTAGAATTAATAAAAAAGTTTAGTAAATTATGAAAATAGTAATGAATAACAACGGAAAAGAATACGATTTCACAAGTTTAATACTAAAACAAATGAGTGGTGAAATTACACGTAAAGACGTAGAAAAAGAAATTTATAAAATTAAAAATAAAAAATAAAATGCAATTAACAAAACAAATGATCGACGACAAGTTAAAGCAAATTGCTATACATGAAAATCGATTCGGTGAATGTACAACAACCAGAGCAATGAAAAAATATTGCACAAATGAAAAGTACAGACAAAATGTAAATGCTTTTAACAAAGCAAGTGGTGAAACAATTAAAAATTATGTAAGAAATGTATAGAGATGATATAGTATATGAGTTTAACGATGATATGTGGAGTTTATACCATGATGGTACAATAAACGATAGTGACGATTTTACTGTGCAAACGCATCAATGGCTTGAAAATAAAGTAATATATAGAGATGATTGTAAAAAGTATTGTAATGAATTAGATACAGATATATTTGAAGACCATCATATATTTGGTCGTGCAAATAATTGGTTTGAGGCAGGATACAATGCTTTATGGGATTTGTTACACGATCACAATGACGCATTAAATTATAATGAAATGAAATTACAAGAACAAGAAGCGAATGCATAAAGTTTGGAGATTATATATTATAGATAATAAAAGTATAACTGAAATAAGTAAACAATTAAATATTACAAAAAATAAATTAAAAACACAATACGGATTAAAATGAGAAACTTAGAATTAACAATTAGAATTATTGCATTAACATTTATATTACCAAGTATAATTGCAATTATGTACTACGGAGTTTGGTTAAATAAATTTACAACTTATAACATTGGAGGTGCAATATGAATTTAGCAAGAATCAAAGAATTAAGAAACGTAGCGCATGACGCACAAACTAAAATGGATCTTATAAGTAAAAGAATTATGCAAGGCGGTTTGTCACTTGACCAACAAATATTGCATCTTGATAATTTTACTGCAAATCAAACAAGGCATATGCTTTGTAATAAAGAATTAATTAAATTATTAAAAAATGAATAATCAAATGAATAACTTAGCTGAAGAATTATATGGTGAATTTGGTTATGATACTTGTAGCTATTGGGAAAAACAAGAAATATTAAAAAAAATTGAAAATAATTATGAAAAGTACACAACAAAATAAATTAGCAAGTGATAATATAAGTGAAGAAATTAATGAAATGTTTCTTGAACTACAAATAAATAAAACAGATTATAATGAATAAAAACGACAAATTACAAAACTACATTGATTTTCAAAACAAGTTTAAAAGAATGAATGATCTTTTGCCTGAGTGGCAAGTTGAATATTCAATTGAAAAATTCAAGCCGTTAATTGATGATGGCTTTGATGGCAACGATATTATTGAATACTTTACTGTAAAGCTAATCGATTATATTGATAACAAGTATGAGCCTACTAAAGTAGAAGATACAACACCATATCAAGAACGAATTAAAGAAATTGCAGATGGCGGGAAATAAATTTAACACAGAATTTGCTATACACAAACCAAAGTTTTACAAATTACAATTTGAAGATCAAAATGGTATTGTACAAGGTATGAACGGTACACCATTACAAGTATTAAACTATATATTAAACCAACAATTATGAGTTATTGCAAATGCGGTAATGAAGTGCACCCTGTTCGAATTGAAATGGGTTATAAAAATTGTGTGCAATGCTCTGATACACAGTTATATAGTTATGTACCAATCATTGCAAACAAGCAAGTACTAGAAGTACAAATCGTTGATCAAGCTACAAGTGCAAATGTTCACAGAGCTTGGCGACGCAAATAAAATATTAAGAGCACCGGAGGATTGCTGACGAGCGATATATACTAGTTAGAAATGCAGGTCATGATCTGCGCCTCCGGCTATGGGCGTGACGGGTAAGTGTTGACAAAGTTCGAAAGTACACTATCAACAAACGGAGGTTCAACTCCTCCCACGTCCACTAAATTAAAATTATGACTAAAAAACAAATTGACTTAAGAATTGAATCAAAGCTAATTGGCAAAATGGCTAATCACAGATTAATGACGCGTGATCTATTTAAAAAACGGCACAGAGGTGCATTTCCAGAATTAAACACGCATCAGTGTATGTATCATATAAATGAGCTTAGAGTGTGGAAGCGTATTGCTGAGCTTGTAGATAATACAAATTCTATACCTTATGAAACTTATTATGCAAATGAATTAACTAAATAAATATATATGACTGCAATTGAAAAATTACAAAACAAACTAAACGTTGAAATTGATGAAACGTACACCCATAGGACGTATGATCTTGAAATAAGTACACGCACAACAGCTGATGGCTATGATGTTTATACTATAAAGTCTACACCTTATGATGATGGGCTTGATTGGGAAAATGATGTTTTCTATTATCAACCGCCATTTGATGACATTATGACACGTATTTTAGAGCTAGATGACTTTGCTAAAGTGTATATTGATGACATTGAAGAGTACTTGCCTGAATATGAAATTGAAAGATGGATTAACGATAACGAAGATACAAATGACTAGCGAACAATTAGAGCAGCTTGCTCAGCTTATTGCAGACAAAGTTACTGATAAGCTTGAAAAACTTTTTGAAGAAGAATCACCTGCCCCTACGTGGCCCATGAGTCCTCAAGAGTTCTTTCATCATCAAGTTGATGGCTTTGGCAACATAAAACATTTAAGCCGCAAAGATTTGCTATACACACAAATGCAACAGCTTGATGAGCAAAGATCAAAATTATTAAACGAAGAAAAATATGAATTATTAATTGAATTAGAAGAAATTTATGACAAACTTAAAAAAGAACATGACAAACTTTAAACCAATGCTGGCACACCCAGTATCAAAACAAATCAACTATGATCAAACATTATTTATTCAACCTAAGCTCGACGGTGTTCGCTGCTACATTACAGCCGATGGAGCATTTAGCAGAAACGGTAAGCAATTCTACAATTGTAAACATATACTCACTGAGCTTAAGCCACTTTTTACCGATAATCCTAATCTTATTCTTGATGGCGAGCTTTATAATCATAGATTTAAAAACAACTTTAACAAAATAATTTCTCTTGTTCGTAAACAAAAACCAACACAACAAGATAAATTTGAATCAGCAAGCTATTTGCAATTCCATTGCTACGATTTATTTACTAGCAACAACAAAGATTTTATTGATCGTACTATTGCGATTATAGATCTTAAAAGCAGATACAAACTTAAATTCACTCACGAAGTTGATACTAAAGTTATTTATTCAGAAACTGAACTAAACAAATTTCACAAACAAAACAAAGCAAACGGTTACGAAGGCTCTATGCTTAGACAAAACAAACCTTATGAGCAAAAACGAAGTTACACATTACAAAAAGTCAAAGACTGGTCGGACACCGAGATCACAATCACTGATTACATTGAAGGCCGTGGCAAATTCAAAAATGGTCTTGGCAAATTCATCGGTGTTGATTCAGACAATCGATTAGTTGAAGTACCTTGGCCATCACTTACAATACTTGATCGTCAAGGCGTTTGGCACAACAGAGCATCCTATATTGGCAAACAACTAACCTTCGAGTACTTCGAGCGTACGCCATCTGGCGCATATCGTTTCCCTCGAGCTAAAACAGTTCGTAATTATGAGTAGACTTATATGGGAATTATACAATACAAATCAAATTAGTGAAGAAGTAGCTAACAAATTATTAGATAAATTATATGAATAAATCAATTAAATTAACTGACGCGGACGGCAAAACAACAAAATTTAAACCTTACCAAATTGGTAATATACCTAATAGCTTTAATAAATATAAAGATAAATACTTTAACAAAGGTGGTATTACTTATATTGAAGAAAAAGAAGCTCATTGGTCTACAATGATATGAAAATAAAAATAGGTAATAAAACAATTTTATGCACAAGGCGTAAAGATCACAAGGATTTTTTGTTTGATAGAATAATGCAATTAAGGCAAGAAATTATTCACGAAGTGCTTATGGCTTCACAAAGCAAAAGAATGCCTGTAAAGCTGCTTAAACACAAAGCAGAGCTAATAAGAAGATACAGTAGAAGATTAAAAATATTACAATGAGCATACTTGGAAAACTTATTGTTGATTGCCCAAAATATGGCCACGACGAATATTTAATAAATACCGAAGTTGCTATACACGTGCAAGAAGCTAATATTGAACGCATATTAAAATATCATTCTGATGAAGCTATAATTGATTTTATAGAAATATGTTAAGAAAAATATGGCGTATATGGGCTAAAGCTTTGGGTGAAAAAGCTGCTGAAAATGCAGACACTGTTGCTTTTGTAAGAACGTTATTAATAGCGCAAGCTGTTATAACAAATATATTAATATCAATTAACATTATAATTAACTGGTTATGAGCGCAATACAACAATACAAACATTATTTAAAAACAAACGTATTTAAAGTACGTGATAAAATCAAAGCTGAAAGAAAAATTAAAAAGAAAAGATGAAAAACTTTAACAAGAAAATATTTTCATTAAATATATCTTCTTTACAAAAAGTTAAATCGGAAATACCTAAAAAATATTTTAATCTTGCTATTAATATAGCTAATAGTTTTTCAAAAGAATATTCATCAATAGGCGTTATGAATACAAATGATCTTATACAAGAAGCATCGTATGCTCTAGTTAAATCATGGAAAAATATTAACTGGGAATATATTAATAGTATTGAAGATCCACTTGATCGTAAAAAGTCAGTTACAAACTACCTTAAAAAAAGTATTAAAGGTTTAGTTAAAGACGAGATCAAAAAAAATATGGACGGTACTAAAAAACCCATTAAAGGTATATGGGATAACGAAACAAAAACCCGCAGAACAGACGTATTTGGTTTCTTATCTATATTATTTCCTAATTGGTTTGACAATAATGTTTTAACTTTAATTGAAGATGAAGTTTATGATTATGATTACGAACAGCTAGGCCAGTATATAGAAACTTGGTTAGCAAAGCATGTGCCTAAACACGCAACTATGCTTTTAATGTTATTTGGTATTGACGATGTATACTCTAAGCCAAAAGCAATCGCTGAGATAGCAAATAAATTTATGATGAAACCTGAAGCTGTGCGCAAACAAAAAGAAAGACTTATCAAAAAGTTAAAGTCTAATGAACAGGCACTCAACGAGTTGTCTTATTTTGTTGTAACGCATGGAATAAAATCTTCATCACAGGTTTATGATTATGCAGCAAATAATTTAAAAATTTATGCAGATTAAGGTCACTTTTGACTAAAATTGCACTATATTATATATACCTTATGAATACATTTAAAACAAAACTTAAGCTTATAAATGATAATGTTGACACATTATCTTATATACGACATTCTAATGATGCTATAAATATTAGTACTGATCTTAAAATGAAAGAAGGTAACTACAATATTAATAACAACAAAGCTGTGTCTTCATCTAAAGATATTAATTTATCTCTTGATAGGTTTACGGGTAAAGGCGTTAATACAAGCAATAATATATTAAATGAGCATGACAATATTGACAGTCTTGAAGATGTTAATACTGGTTTTGCTAAATTAGAAAGTTGTTATAAACGCAGGACATTTAAAAAAGATGGTATAATTTACGATTTACTTAACTAAAGTACACAACAAAATATGAAATCAAGTGATTATATAGATAGCAGCGTAAGTTATACCATTGGTGATGGTATTATTACTTACTACAAAAACGGATTATATTATAAACATAAATTTATTGAATCAAATGACAACAGCGGAAAAATTAAGTAAAATTCAAATTGAATTTAAAGCTAAAAAGTCTAGGTTTAATTCTTTTGGTAAGTACAACTTCAGATCGGCTGAAGATATACTGGAAGCATTAAAGCCTATGAACGAAAAATACCGAGTGTATTTTACTATTGATGAAAAGTATATACATACTGATCAATTACCTATCATCGAAACAAAAGCAAGCATGTTTGATATAGACGAAAACAATGCTATACATTCAAGTGCTATTGTTGGTGTTGATTTACATCAAAAAGGTATGGCTACGCCCCAACAGTTTGGGAGCGCTTCTAGCTACGCTAAAAAGTATGCGCTAGGTAATCTACTATTAATAGATGATACTGCGGATGCGGATGCTACAAACGATCATGGAGCTACACGCAAGCCTAAGATTACCTCTAATAATATTGAAAAAGCTAAAAAGTTTTTATCAAACGGAGGATTACTTAAAACATTACAAGATAAATACGATATAGAGCCTGCAGCTCTTAAAGAATTACAGAATGGATAGACAAGAGACATTAGATAAATTGCGTGATGATGAGAATTATTACGGTGAGTTTGGAAAACAATACCTAAGTAATTCTGATATATCAGCATTATTAAATAATCCTCTTGATTTTAAGAAGCAAACGCCACCGTCTGCTGCATTAGTAATTGGTGGCTACTTTCACACATGCATCCTTGAGCCTCATAAGCTTGATAAGTACAAAATAATTAAATCAAGCACACGTAATACTAAAGCGTACAAAGAGCTTTCAGAAGGCGATATATGCTTACTAGAACATGAAGCGGATAATATTGAATTGATGAGGGAAACAGTTCTAGACAATGAGCTATTCAAAGATTTAATTCAAGAGGGTGAAGTTGAATATGAAGTACCTGGCTTAGTAGAGCTTGAGGGCATGACGTGGAAGGGTAAAGCAGACATTGTAAATCATTCGCATCAATTAGTGGTTGATTTAAAAACTACTGGAAACATTAACGCATTCCAAAGTAGTGCTTATAAGTATAATTACGACAGCCAAGCATATATATATTCAAAAATGTTTGGCTATGAACTTGTTTTTATTGTTATTGATAAGAACACTAAGCAACTAGGTTTATTTGATTGCAGTGATAAGTTTATGCATTCAGGTTCAAACAAAGTAGCTCGAGCTGTACAGGCTTATAACGAATTTTTTGTAAATGGCGAAGGAGATTTTAGCCAATATTATATCTCTAAAACACTTTAATTTAATTTATTTATTATGGCAAGAACAAGAAAACAAACTTGTAATGTTACTGGAGTAACAACTAGTGCAAACAATTTTTACAACAAACAAAACCACGTAAAAGCAGTAGACAACCTGCGTAGAGCTACTGGGGCTAACAAAAACCAGCTTAGAAGAATGTTTAATCAATTAGCTACATACTAATGGCAAGTATTATTTCAGCAAACATTGACTTAACTAAAATTGATAAGTCAAAAATTTACGAAGGTAAAAAAGGTAAGTATTATCCAATTACTATTGTTCTTAATGATGAACCTGGTCAATACGGTGACTCGGGGTATATTCAAACAGAACAAACTAAAGAAGAGCGCGATGCTAAACAACCTAAAAGCTATTTAGGCAATGTTAAAGTGGTCTGGACTAATGGTGAAAATGTTACTACAGCCGCTAGAGAAGATTCACCACAGCAAGCATCTATGCAAGCGCAAGCTCCTGCAGAGCCTGATCTTCCTTTCTAATGAATGAAGACTTTGATTTTTACAGCGTTGAATACGACGAAGACGGTGAAATAACTTTAATTGAAGATTAAATGAATACAACAGAGATCAATGGATTTACGATTGACCAGTTCAATCAACATGACCTTGAAGTTGGCAAGAAGGAAGGTATATGTCCTAAATGTTCACACGATAGGAAACCTGAAAATCGTAAAGCTAAATGTGCTATGTACGATTGGGAACGTGGTCTCGGTACTTGTATGAATTGTGATGAAGTATTTCAACTGCACACCTTTAAACGCAAGGGTGGTGGCGATAAAGTTTATGTTAGACCTGAGTGGAAGAATACTACTGAGTTATCTGACAAGGCTATTAAATGGTTTGAGGGTAGAGGCATATCACAATCTACCCTTAACCGTTTAAAAGTATCTGAAGGAATAGAATGGATGCCTCAGACAAGCAAGAATGAAAATACTATTCAATTTAATTATTTTATAAATAACGAATTAATAAATATAAAATATAGAGATGGTAGGAAAAACTTTAAACTTGTTAAGGATGCAGAAAAAGTATTTTATAATCTTGATAACATTGTTGGTCATGACTGGTGTATTATTGTGGAAGGTGAAATGGATGCTCTTAGTTTTTATGAAGCTGGCATACATAACGTCATATCCGTACCAAACGGTGCTACACTTAATAGGCTTAACCTTGATTATCTTGACAACTGCATTGAGTACTTTGATGATAAATCAAAAATCATACTCGCTACAGATTCCGATGAAGCTGGTCAAAACTTACAACAAGAGCTTATACGTCGCTTTGGCGCGGAAGTATGCTGGTTGGCAAGTTTCGGAGAGCATAAAGATGCTAATGACTTTCTTATTGCTAGCGGCAGGAACGCTCTTCGCGATGCTATACACAATGCAAAACCTGTACCATTAGAGAACGTTGTAACAGTAGGAGATATAAATGAAGAACTTGAAGAATTTATTTATGAAGGTTTTAAACCTGGGTATCAAATCGGTCTTGATAACTTTGATAGCATATTCAGTACTTACACAGGGCAATTCATCACCGTTACAGGAGTGCCTAGCTCTGGCAAGTCTGATTTTGTTGATAGAATGGCTGTGGGTTACCAAATGAAGTATGGCTGGAAAACAGCATTTGCTTCACCGGAAAACAAACCAACATTTTTGCATGCTCACAAGCTAATCAGAAAGATTGGTGGCTGGATGCCTAAGGAAAATGATTTAGGCACTGAAAAGTGGAATCAATGCTTCAATATAGTAAATGATAATTTTTACTTTATAGAAGCAGAAAGATACGACTTAGATACGGTACTTAAAAAAGGTGCTGAGTTAGTTAAAAGAAAAGGTATTAAATGTTTAGTAATTGATCCTTACAATAAAGTTAAAATGAAAGGTGCATCTGATATGTCTATACCAGATGCGACAATGGAGTACTTAGCTAAAATAGAAGCTTTTGCAAAAAAGTATGATGTTTTAGTAGTTGTTGTAGCACACCCAACTAAAATGTACAAAAAAGATGACGGCACTATTGACGAACCCACTATGTATAATATTAAAGGTGGTGGTGAATGGTATGACGCATCTTATCACGGGTTATTAGTACATAGAGATTATACTAATAATTCAGTGAAAGTTAAAGTACTTAAAGTAAAATTTCAAAACTTAGGTGAGAATCAAGCAGAAGCACATTTTAAGTGGAATCACGCTTCTGGAGACTATATGCCTTTATCAGAAATACCTAGTGGGACAATGCCTTGGGATTAATGGCAAAGAAAAAAGAAAATTGGATGCCTAAGTATCATCCTAATGCTGAGGAGATTAAAGCTTCTAATTATTGTATAAAAAACAATATTAGAATATCACCACTAGGTATTAATGGTGAAATTGGAAAATGGAAAATAGGTATAAATGTTGGACCATATGTAAAAGGTGAAAAAACTAATATAGCGCCTCATATATATGACAAACATACTATATGGCCTAGTTATTACGAAATGTGTAAATACTATTATGATAAACGTACAAGATGAGTACAGAGGATTACTATCAGGAATACTCCACGGTGGAGCACAAAAAGAGGATAGAACAAAGACTGGGACGCAATCTGTCTTTGGAAGAATGCTTCGACATGACATGGAACTTGGGTTTCCATTGCTAACAACTAAAAAAATATATTTCAAACATGCAGTTACGGAACTATTATGGATCCTACAAGGACGCACTGACGTTGCTTACTTGCGCGATCACGGTGTTACTTACTGGGATCCTGATTATAAGCGCTCAGGTAGAACTGACGGTACGCTCGGTCCTGTTTACGGGAAGCAACTTAGGGACTTTAATGGTGTTGATCAGCTTGAAAAAATACTCAAGCAAATTAAACAAGAGCCAAGCTCAAGGCGCATTGTGGCAAGCTTATGGAATCCCAATGATATGGATGACATGGCATTGCCTCCTTGTCATTATGGTTTTCAAATATATATAAACGATGGAAAACTTAATTTATTATGGAACCAGCGATCTGCTGACGTCTTTCTTGGTCTGCCTTATGATTTTGCCATGTATGGCTTACTCTTACTTATGTTGGCAAAAGGAGCGGGTTATAGACCTGGGCGCCTTACTACTTCACTGGGTGATTGTCATCTTTACAATAACCATGTTGAACAAGCTAAACAACAATTATCCCGTGATTTTAGGGAACTTCCTAGTGTGGGAATTGATTTTGGATTATCTATTGAAGGAGGGGCGGGAAACTTTATAAGAATACCAACACATAAAATGATTCACTTAGTAAACTATAAACCTCATGAGCCAATCAAAGCAGAACTCAACGTTGGAATTTGAATACTGGTTTAGTAAAAACAATTATATGGGCGAGTTTTTAAGCGAAAGAAGTTTGAATATAATTAAATCAATAGAAAACAAATGGAAACAACGTTAAGCAAAGGTAAGTACAAAATTTATCACATACCTGGTGTTAAAATTGGGTGTACAACAAATGTTCAAAAACGTATTATTGAAACTCAAGGCTATAAGCCTGGTGAATATGAAATACTATTTGAAACAGATGATGTAGCAGAAGCTTCTAAAGTAGAGCAAACGTTGCAGAAAGATTTAGGTTACAAAGTAGATAGGAAACCTTATAAAGATTTATTTAAAAAAGCTATGAATAAACACAGTTCCTCACCAACAACAACAACATTTAAAATATCTTCTAATGAACTAAACGCGGCATTTTTAGCTGACTTAGAAATTAAAACACAGTATGGTACGTTTAAACTTGATTCGACTGATAAAATTGATTGGGTTATATCTAATGTACATAATAGTCAATTTGGTCCTAGCACCTGTTATATTTATAATAAAGCCATGGCTGAAGCGGGAGAGTTCCAAACTTTAACAACGCCTGCGTCGGCAGATAGTATGTTTGAAGATATAAGGCAATGGGCTAATGATCGTGGCTTATATGATAAAGGCGATGCTAAAACACAATTAATTAAATTATATGAAGAATCCGGAGAGTTATCCCAAGCTTTACTTAAAAATGATAAGGCAGGTATTATTGATGCTATTGGTGATAGCGTTGTTGTTCTTACTAATCTTGCCCACCTTGTTGGTACCGATATTGAAATTTGCATTAAGTCTGCTTATGATGAAATATCTAATAGAACTGGTAGAATGATTAACGGAACATTTGTAAAAGATGCGTGATAAAATTATACAACAAGTAGTAAGTAAAATACAAAAACGATCTGATGTTGGTTTTAAAAAGTATGGTGTAACCCTTTTTGATGACAACCAACCTTTAGATACATGGCTTAATCATTTACAAGAAGAACTTATGGACGCAGTCAATTATATTGAAAAAGCTCGAATGTCGCTACGCGAAGAAGTTGAAGAATGTTATATCAATGATTTAGAAGTTGATGCTGAGCTTATCTCTGCATATCCAGAGCCTGGGCCACCCGATCAATTAGGTTACAATATAAATAAAACATGGACAACCAATCACACTAATGAGACGCAAGAGAAGTAAGAAGCGAGGCCCTGTAGTCGCAAAAAAAGTATCATACGACGGTATTAATTTTGCTTCGGGTCTTGAACGCTACACTTATATGGCTTTAAAGAAAGAAAAATTATTTGAATATTATGAGGGTGAAGTTTTCCAGCTTATCGAAAGTTTTGATTTTCCAAATGAATCTTACGAAAAACAAGCAAACGGGAAAGGTGATTACACTAACCGAGGGAGCAAAAAAGTGTTGGGCATTAAATATACACCTGACTTTACTGGAAAAGATTATATAATAGAATGCAAGGGGAGAGCTAATGAATCTTTCCCTTTGCGCTGGAAACTTTTTAAATTATGGCTTACCAAAAACAATATTGGAAAGACGCTTTACAAACCACAAAATCAGAAGGAAGTGGACTTGACAATTCAAATGATAAAGAACAGCAGAAAAAGCAAGCGCGTATAATGTACAGAAGGCGTAAACTAGAAAAAGATATTAAACAATATATTAAAAATGGAAGAATCAGCAGTAGCGAGATCGAAAGAATTGGAAGACAACACGAATTTTACATTGAGTAATCATTACGAGGAAAGAATAAAATTCCATATGCTGATGCTTAATTATTATTTAAACGAAAAAAAATGACAGGATGGGAACTATCACTAGGATTATATCCTGGTGTATTAATAGGAATTAGAAGTTACGTAAATAAAGAAACCACGGATCATGTGCTATACATACCATTTGTAGAATTATGCTTAACAACGTATAGAAATGAATAATATAGAAGAATATGTTATTAAAAAATATCCGCGTAGATTTAAAAACAAAAAAATATTAATTAAAGAATTTGATACTCATTATGAGGTTAATCACAACAAAGATGCAAGTCCAATTATATTAAGTAAAAATATATGAAAGAGTCAAAATTAATTGAAATGCAAAACAAGTTAGAATCATTAGGTGCGGCAACTAATCGTATGATTAATGAGCTAGCTAACTTAAAAGACTTAAGTGTTGGCACGCTTGAGCTAGTCAAAAGACTACCTGACTATGAGAAAGCTTTAGATGTACTAAAAGATAACTATAAAAAGAAAGAAGAGAATGAGTCTATTCAAGGAGAGGATACCGTATAAACCTTTTGAATACCCCGAGTATTACAATGATGGCTGGTTAAAGCAAGCGCAGGCATTTTGGCTACACACTGAAATACCAATGTCTGGTGATGTTAAAGACTGGAATGAAAAGTTAACTAAAGAAGAAAAAAATTTAGTTGGCAATATACTTTTAGGCTTTGCACAAACAGAATGTGCGGTATCTGATTACTGGACACAAAAGGTTGTTGGATGGTTTCCTAAGCATGAAATACAACAGATGGCTATGATGTTTGGTTCTCAAGAAACAATACATGCTGTCGCATATAGTTATTTAAATGAAACACTTGGCCTTGAAAATTTTGAAGCTTTTTTACAAGATGATGCAACAATGCAAAGATTTGAAAACCTCGTTGCTTATGAAGGAAGCGACCCAGTTGGTATTGGCAAATCGTTGGCTATCTTTTCTGCTTTTGCTGAAGGAGTTAGTCTATATTCTGCTTTTGCTGTATTATATTCTTTTCAATTAAGAAACCTATTGAAGGGTATTGGGCAGCAAATGAAGTGGTCTGTAAGAGATGAATCGTTGCATAGTAAAATGGGTTGTAGGTTATTTAATCATATGTGTAAAGAGATACCTAACCTATTAGAAGAATGCAGAGATGATGTTATTACGGCAGCAACAGCAATGCTCAAAGCAGAAGAAAAGTATATTGATAAAATGTTCGAACTTGGAGACATTGAAAACCTTAAAGCACATGACCTTAAACAATTCATTAGAAAACGTCTCAACGAAAAGCTACAAGAACTTGGTTACTTCGACCTCGGGCAGTACTTTGCGTTTGACGAAAACGGAGCAGCAAACCTCGATTGGTTTTATCATCTTACTGGTGGGCACACTCACACTGATTTTTTTGCTGTTCGACCGACAGACTATTCTAAAGCAAACGAAGGAGAAGATTTTGAAGATATTTGGTAAATTATGAAAAAATTATTTTTTATTTTATTTAGTGCAATTTCATTTGCACAAACCCCAGAAATATATGGGCTATGGGCTAGTCAGGAAGGCGAGTTTGTAGAAATTAATTATGACAACACGTTTAGTAGATTTAAAATTATTTCTGGTAGTAAGAAAAAGAAAATATTATCAAAAGGAATTGTTGAAATAATTGATAAAGAATTACATATTGTAAGAAAAGATACTATAGACGGATATAAGCTATGTTATTATCTAGGCAACGAAACAATGGCTGTTTGTAAACCTAGATCAAATAAAGCTTGGTTATTTCAAAAAATAAGATGAAGATATGTAATAAATGCCTTAAGAACAAAAGTGAAGACAAATTCAAAAACAACAGAAAAACCTGTAGGCAGTGTGAATGGAGGTTTAACCAAAGATGGTTAAGGGCATTAGTTAAAGAACGCAAGCTTAGTCCTTTAGAAAGAATATCTAATAGGCTTGGTTACATGGG
>Ga0187219_1000612_pt1 | contig 17078 bp, 12 predicted proteins | sample 13SPOviralmetaG_FD_130162 | JGI IMG/M metagenome (GOLD analysis project Ga0187219, IMG submission 130162) | Marine viral communities from the oligotrophic San Pedro Time Series (SPOT) site, San Pedro Channel, CA, USA - 13 SPOT_SRF_2010-07-21... | ecosystem: Environmental > Aquatic > Marine >... | reverse complement strand
TTCGCCTGGAAGAGGTTTAACTATTGACAAAAGTAATGCAAACGCTGCGTTAGAAATAATAAAAAAGAACACGACTAATCAAATTGTTTATTTAGGTACTGGTTCCAGTGGAGGAACTGATGACCCTCTTTTACGAATGTTCCATAATACCACAGAAAATATTAGATTATATACAACTGGTGATAGTTGGATTAATGGAGGCAACGTCGGGATCGGAACATCAGACCCAGACCATAAATTAGAAGTTGTAGGTGGTCTTGCATTAAGAGATAGTAATAGTCGCTTATATTTTGGGACTAATAATGGGACCGATAGAAGAGCTTTAGAAGGTAATACAGCTGGGACATTATTGCAGATTGGTGAAGGTTATTCTAAAACTGCGCTCTACAGTAAAGTAGGAATAGGAACGATCGATCCTTCGTCTGCTCTAACGGTTTATGGAGGAGGAACTTCATCTTCAACTTTAGAATTAAGGGGTGCAGCAAATGGGGGGGATAATGCTACCATTTCAACACAACAGTCTATGGTGTTTCAAATAGGAAGCGCGGGGGCAACTGGAAGAAGTTTTACTTTTGCAAAAAATGGTTTAGGTTATAGTGATGGAACGGGATTATTTTCTATTGATGCAAATGGAGGAACTTATAACAGAAATTGGGAACAAACAGGAACTGATGCAAATACAAATACAAGTATTGTTCAAACAACATTAATTCCAGAGCCTGGAGTCTATGAGTTTTATTTAAAAGGAAATCCTAATGCAGGGGGCTCAGGTGCTTATAGAAGTATTCAAACAGGTTTTATTACTATTGCTTGTGATTATACTCCTTCAGCAAGTGTATTTTTAAGAATACAAAAAGTTGTTTTAGCACAGCAAGGTGGAGGTTCAAGTAATATACAATTAAACTTAAATGTTTATATGTTATATAATGGAAGTGCTAGTGATACACAACCTATAGCTGCTAAAGATTCGTCAGTAATTTATTTAACTGTTAGTGGTTATGCAGGAACAATCGGTTCTAGTCAAGAATTACGAATAACAAGAAAAATATAAAAAAATAAATAAATGAGATTAGATAACCCATCAATATCAGGTTCTATTTCCTATCTAGGAGGAGGAACAAATACTATATCGGGGACAGATGCTAAAATAACAGGATCATTTACTGGTTCTTTTATTGGAGAAGTATCAGGTACCTCTTCAGTAGCAACAACCTCATCTTATATAGAATTATCAAATGTGGATGGGAGTGCTTCTTTAGCAAGTAGAATTACATCTAACTCGGCTTCAATTGCTTCCTTAGAAACGGTAAGTGGGTCTTACGCAAATAGCGCCTCGTTTGCTAGTAATATATCTGTTAATTCTGCCTCAATAGCATCCCTAGAAACAGTAAGCGGTTCATATGCAAATAGCGCTTCATTTGCTAGTGATATATCTACAAATTCTTCTTCAATAGGATCTTTAAATGCTGTTTCATCGTCCTACTTACTAAACACAACAGACACTTTAACCGGAGACTTAACAGTAACCGGCAACATTATAGCAACTACTTTAAACGTTCAAGATGTAACCGCTTCTGTTGTTTATTCAAGCGGAAGTAACATATTTGGTTCTAGTTCAATTGACACTCAACAATTTACGGGTTCAATTTTAACAAGTGGAAGCATAGAAGTAAATGGTGATAAGTTTACTGTTAGTGGAGCAACAGGAGACGCAACTTTTGCTGGAGATGTTGTTATTAATAATAATAAATTTTATAAAGCTGAAAACGCAAGTGGTACAAATTATAAAATAGCTGGTATAACAAATGGTAATGAAATACAAATTGGTGCTATAGATTACACTACCGCAGGAACTATTTTTGCTGGTGGAGATAATATAAGTATTACTACAGGAGGTGCTTCTGGTACAACTAGAATGAGTATAGATAGTTCTGGAAACTCAACTTTTTCAGGACAAGTTTCTGTTGGAAATTATGCTATACCTTCAGACCATCAATTTCAAATAGCACATTTAGGGCAAAGTTATGCAAGATTTGCTTTAACTAATTCGCAAACAGGAAATGGTAGTTCAGATGGATTAAAATTCCAAATGGAAAATCTTAATAGTATTATTAAAAACCAAGAAAATGGTACTTTAGGATTTGGAACAAATGGTAGAGAAACTGATATACAAATAAATAGTTTAGGAGACGTAGGAATTGGTGGTAATGCTTCTAATAAATTACATATACAACAAACAAAATCAGGCACAAGTGCTGAAAATTTTGATTTATTACGATTTAATTTAACAGGCACAGGAGCTATTGGAGATTCTTCAAACATAGTTTGGTATTCAACAAGTGGTACAAAAACAGCAGGAATTAGTGGTATAAGCGGACAAGATAATATATTATATGGAGAACTTGCTTTTAATGTAAGAAAATATACTACAGATAGCTTTGATGAAGCTATGCGTATAGATAATAGAGGAAATGTAGGAATAGGAACTGATAGCCCTGACCAACTTCTTGAAATAAGTAAAAATGGTAGTCCTGTAATGCGTTTAAATAGCTCTAAAACTACTAATGGAGCAATAGGTGATAGCATAGGTCGAATAGAATGGAGAGGTAGTAATAACGCAGGTAATGGGGCAGGTATAAAAGCAGTAATAGATACTTCTGCAACTAGTACAACACAAAGAGATTTTGATATATTATTTAAAACAGGTAATAATATAGGTAGTGGAGAACCTCCAACAAGAATGAGAATTGATGCTGACGGCAATGTAGGAATTGGAGCTGATCCGCCAAGTACAAAACTTCATTTAGGAGGTACTGCCCCAGGTGATTCTATTATTCGCCAAGATTCAACAGCATCAGGTACAAATTGGGAAATTGGAGAAAGAGCAGCAGGTAAATGGCAAATTTTTGAAGATGATGCTGATAGTATTGTTGCTACTTTTATGTCAACAGGAAATGTAGGGATCGGGACGACTTCTCCTTCAGCAACAGAACCAATTGGAGGTAATCTTCCTACCGGATGGACTAGAGCTGGTAGTAGAGCATTAGAAATAGCAGCACCAGATTTCGCAAACTCTGGTTTATTTTTAAGGAATTCTGATACAACAGCTACTGGTACTGACATTACAGGTGATCATTATTATGGTGATACTTATATTGATAATAGATTTAATAATGATAATGGAAGTATATATTTTAGAACAAAAACAGCTGTTTCACCTCAAATTAGAATGGCTATCAAAGGAAGCGGAAACGTTGGAATCGGAACTGATTCGCCTGATAGTATTTTAGAAATTTCTAAAGCTCAAGCAACAGGGCCTATATTAAAAATAACAGAACCAACAACGCTAAATGGAACAGTCGAAGGAGGTCCTGGAAATAATTTAGGTGTTTTAGGATTTGTTAGCGCAGATACCTCAACTAGTCAAGCAGGTTTAATTAGAGCAAGTATTGAAGCAGAACCAGGAGAAAAAGCTTATGGAACAGGAGGTTTGTTAACTTTCAATACTATGCAAACTTATTCAGGAACTGGAACTTTAACTGACTTGATTGAAAGAATGCGTATAGACAGTTCAGGAAACGTAGGGATTAATGTTAGCCCTTCAACACAACTACATAATTTACAAAAAACAAATGATAGAGCAGGTGGGTTTTATACACAATTAGGAGGAAACTCTTATGGTCTTTCTATGTTTGTTAATAGTGGTGGTTATGGAATTATAGGTAGTAATGGAAGTTTTACTACTGATATTATAACAATGGATTTGAATTCTGGAAACGTAGGAATTGGAGCGGCATCGCCTGACTTTGCTTTAGATATTGAAGGATTAGATAGTGGGGTTCAATTACAAATGGGTAGAACAAATTCAAGCGCAGGTTCTACTTGGATGGGTTCTGATTCAAATGGATTTCATTTAGGTGTAGGTGCTTATGGTTCTGGAAATTCTGTTGCTGCCCCTAATGGTTTTACTGTTAACACTTCAGGTAACGTAGGAATTGGAGAAAATGGTCCTGACAACAAATTTGTAGTTAGAGGCTCTGGCTCAGGTTTTAATTCAACATTACACCCATCAGTAGCAAGTATAGTTTCTAATGAAATGTCTGATAACGCTTATCATTCTATTTTACAATTAGTTGCTGTTAGGCAATCTTTAGTAACAGGTAATGCTTCAAATGGTTATTTAGGATTTTCAACTATGGATGATTCTAATAATCAAGGTCAATTAGATGCAGGAAGAATTGCAATTGTTAATGAATCAGGTAGTTCAAGAAACTCAGCTACAGCTTTAAGTTTTTGGACAAACCCTGGTGGTACGCAAACAACAGCGGCTGTAGAAAAAATGCGTATTACAAGCAGTGGAAGAATTTTAATACCAGGATTAGATGGTAAAACTCAAGTTCATCCAGATGTAAGTTATCGTACTTCTGATGGTGAGTTATTTTATCAAACATCTTCTGAACGATACAAAACTGATATAGTAGATCTTGAAAATTGTTTAGATAAAGTTAATTCATTACGAACTGTAAGATTTACAGATGTAAATACTAACGAACCTGGTTTTGGTTTAATAGCTGAAGAAACAAATGAAATAATTCCAGAGGTAGTGTTTAGTAAAAATGAACAAATTGAGGGAATAAGTTATTCAAATCTAACTCCTTTTTTAATTAAAGCAATACAAGAACTAAAAGCAGATAACGATAGCTTAAAAGCTAGAATAGAAACACTCGAGAATAATTAATAAATAAAAAATTACACATATTTATAAGAATAATGTGGCGTAGTAAAATAAATTTCATATATTAGGCTATAATAAAAATTAAAAATCAAACTTTAAAATTAAAAAAATGAGTACAATCAAGTTATCAGAAGAAGAATTAGAAAAATTAAAAAAAGCAGATGGTGAAAATAGAAATATCACTTTCTCTTTAGGTCAAGTAAAAGTTCAACAAGCAATTTTAGAAGGCCAAAATGCTCAACTTTTAGAAGAATTAGCTAAATTACAAAAAGATTCAAATGAAGTTGCTAAAGAGTTACAAGATAAGTACGGTATTGGAAATATAGACCTTGCTACTGGAATCTTTACTAAAGACGAAACACAAAAAGTAGATTCAAAGTAGTTTTTTGAAAAGGTTTTCAATATTTATAATAAAATAATATTAAAAACAACATATAAAAATGGCAGAAACTTTATTATCTCCAGGGGTATTGGCGAGAGAAAATGATCAATCCTTTATACAAGGTCAACCTGTTGAAAGAGGTGCGGCCCTAATTGGTCCTTCTACAAAAGGTCCTGTTGAAATTCCTACAATAGTAGGTTCATTTAGTGAATACACAGCAGTTTTTGGAGGATCTGTAGAAAGTGGATCTAATCTTTATTCATATTTTAATTCAATTGCTGCTAGTAATTATTTCCAAAATGGAGGAAATTCACTATTAGTAACAAGAGTAACATCAGGTTCTTTTTCACCCGCAGTAAGCTCAACAATAGCTACAGGGTCAGGAGGTCCTACTGATGGTTTATCTCCTTTTGTTTTAGAAACAATTTCAGAAGGTGAAATTATGAATACAGGTACTACTTTATTAAGTGGTGGTGCTTTAGAATCAGGTTCATCTGATAATATTAGATGGGAAATTGCAGGCGTAAATACTAGCTCAGGAACATTTAGTTTATTAGTCCGTAGAGGAGATGATACTACCAATAGTAAAATAGTAGTAGAACAATACAATAACTTATCATTAGATCCTTATTCTTCAAATTATATATCTAAAGTAATCGGTGATGTAGATCATACATTAGTAAATGATGGTTCCGATTATTATATTCAAGAAAGTGGATCTTATGCTAATGCATCAAGATTTGTAAGAGTAAAACAAGTAAATTATAATACTCCTAGATATTTTGATAATACTGGAACAGCTAAAAATGAATTTACAGGATCTCTACCAGTAGTAGGATCAGGTTCCTTTAATGGGGCAGTAGGTTCAAATATCCCAACTGGAAGAGCTGCTAATTATTATAATAATATTTCTAGTGCTGATTCACAAGGGTTAGAAGGAACAGATTATACTAATGCTATTTCATTAATGTCAAATGTTGATGAGTACAAATATAATGTAATTGCAGTTCCTGGATTATTAAATTCAGACCATTCTACACAGATTACTAGTATAGTAAATAACACAATTGCTAGAGGAGATTCAATTTCTGTTGTTGATTTAGTTAAATACAATACAGCAATTGCTTCAGCAATAACACAGGCATCTGGATTTGATTCTAGTTATGCTGCTACATATTGGCCTTGGTTACAAACTATTGACCCAAATATTGGGGAACAAGTTTGGGTACCTGCTTCAACAATGATTCCTGGAGTATATGCATTTACAGATGCTTCAAGTGATCCTTGGTTTGCACCCGCTGGTATTACTAGAGGGGGATTAGGTCAAGTAACAAGAGCTGAAAGAAAATTATCTGCTGGAAATAGAGATGATTTATATGAAGCTAATATTAACCCAATTGCTACTTTTCCACAATCAGGAGTAGTAGTATTTGGTCAAAAGACACTACAGAAAAGAGCTAGTGCTTTAGATAGAATTAATGTTAGAAGATTATTAATTTCACTTAAAAGTTTTATTTCTCAAATCGCAGATAATTTAGTATTTGAACAAAATTCTGCATCAACAAGAAATAATTTCTTAAGTCAAGTTAATCCTTATTTAGAATCAGTTCAACAAAGACAAGGATTGTATGCTTTTAAAGTAGTAATGGACGATACTAACAATACACCAGATGTAGTTGATAGAAATGAATTAATAGGTCAAATATTTATTCAACCAACTAGAACTGCTGAATACATAATGTTAGACTTTAATGTATTACCAACAGGAGCTACATTCCCAGCATAAAAAATATAAAAATAGAATATTTATAATAAAATAAAAACATAAAATGGCAATATTAGATCCAAACGAAATATTTTTTACAGCTTTTGAGCCAAAACAGGCTAATAGGTTTATAGTATACATTGATGGTATTCCATCATATGCTGTAAAAGGAATGGGAGCTGTATCATTAACCCAAGGAACTGTGCCTTTAAATCATATTAACGTACAACGTTTTGTGAAAGGTAAAACAACTTGGAATACAATTTCATTCACTTTATTTGATCCAATTACTCCTTCTGGAGCACAAGCAACAATGGAGTGGGTAAGATTACATCATGAATCAGTAACTGGTAGAGATGGTTATTCTGATTTCTATAAAAAAGACTTAACATTTAATGTGTTAGGTCCTGTAGGTGATGTAGTATCTGAATGGATCGTAAAAGGTGCATTAATAACAGAAGCTTCATTTGGAGATTACAATTGGGATACTGAAAATGCCGCTCAAGAAATTACAATGACTGTACAACCAGATTACTGTATATTAAATTTCTAAAAATATTCAACATATTTTCTAAAATAGCTTGGCTTTGTGCCAAGCTTTTTTTATCTTAATATTTATCATAGAACAAGAGTTTTATTAAATAAAGATTATGGCCGAATTTAAATTACCTACTGAAACAGTAGACTTACCCTCAAAAGGAATATTGTATTCTGAAGATAATCCACTTTCTAGTGGTAAAATCGAAATGAAATATATGACTGCTAAAGAAGAGGATATATTAACTAATCAATCTTACATTCAAAATGGTACTGTAATTGATAAATTATTACAATCATTAATTGTATCTAAAATTAATTATAGTGATTTATTAATTGGTGATAAAAATGCTTTATTAGTTGCTTCTAGAATTTTAGGATATGGTAAAGATTATACTTTTACCCATAATGGAAGACAAGAAACAATTGATTTAACTACTTTAGAAGATAAAGTATTAGATGAATCTCTTTATAGTAAAGGATTAAATGAATTTAATTTTGATTTACCTAATACAGATCATAATATAACATTTAAACTTTTAACTCATGGGGATGAAATAAAAATCCAAAACGAACTTAAAGGATTAAAAAGAATTTCAAAAAATAACTCCCCAGAAGCAACCACAAGGTTAAAATATATGATTTTATCTATTGATGGGAATAGTGAAAAAAAAGATATTCGGAATTTTGTAGATAATTTCCTCCTAGCACGAGATGCTAGGGCACTCAGAGAATATATTTCACAAATACAGCCAGACATAGATCTGACTTTTTTTCCCGATGGAGGGGGAGAACCAACTAACATTCCCATTGGACTTAACTTTTTTTGGCCTGACATCTAAAACATCTTCTGGGTTTAGAAAATCTGTTTTTGATCAAATTCACCAAATAGTCTTCTACGGAAAAGGAGGATACGATTGGAATACTGTTTATAATATGCCTTTATGGCTTCGTAAATATACTTTTAAATTAATAAAAGATCATTATGAAGCAGAAAAAAAATCTATTGAAAATTCTAAAAAAGGAAAAAACCAACAGACATTAATAGATTCATCAGGTAAAATATCTCCCCCAAAATTTCAAAAGAAATCTAGCTATAAATAAAAATAATAAATTTTAATATTTATAACAAAATATCCTTATGGCCTTAGGTGACGGTAAAGCAAAAAAAGAACTAAATGAAATAAATCAGGAAGTAGCATTCTTATTAGATGCTGTTTCTTCCATTGGTGATAAGCTAGTTGCAAGTTTAAAAAGGGGTGAAGAAGGTGCTGAAGATATCTCTACAATTTTAAAAAGAGGTATAATTAGAGATACTAATCAAGCAGTACGTAATACTGAAGAATTTGTAAAAATTCAATTAAAGGCTAAAGAAGGAGCTTTAAAGAGATCTGAAATTGCTAAACTCCAACTTAAATTAGCAGAAAACCAAAATCAACTTGCAGTCAAAAGAGAAGTTTTAAGATTACAAGGTATTAAAGGTTCTAACAAAATACTAAAAACTTTAGAAGACCAGGTAGCGGAACAAGAAAAAATATTTGATAAAATAGACCAATCAAATATAGCAAATGGTGAAAATGTAGGTCTTTTAGATTTAGCAACAAAAGCAGCTTCATCTTTAGCAGATAATATAGATAAAAGTGGAACTTTATCTAAAATACTTAATGGGGAATTAAATAATGCCCAAAAATTTACTTTAGCAACACAAGCTTCTTTCTTACTTTTAGTTAAAGGTGCTTTTGAGGCTAGTAGTAATATAGCTAATATAGCAAAAAATACAGGATTATCTGCAACTGCTGCTCGAGATTTACAAATTAACTTTGCTTTTGCGGCTGCTGATAGTAAAAAATTATTCCTTACAAGTAAAGATTTAAATAAATCTTTTTTAGAATTATCTTCTCAAACAGGTTTAATAGCAGATTTTGGTAGTCAAACATTAGTCACTCAATCTACTTTAACAAAACAATTAGGATTATCTGCAGAACAAGCTGGAAGTTTATCTTTATTATCTAGATTACAAAGTGAAGATACAGAAGGTGTTTTAGATAATACAGTAAATACTGTAGGAGCTTTAGTAAAACAAAGTGGTGTTGCCGTTAATGTTAAAGGTATTTTAGAAGAAATTAGTAACACAAGTGCAGCTATAACAGTTTCATTAGGAAAAAACCCAGAGGAATTAGCTAAAGCAGCGGTACAAGCAAAATTATTTGGTGCTAATTTAGAAACAGTAGATGGAATTGCTTCAAGTTTATTAAACTTTGAAGAATCTATCCAAAACGAATTAGAAGCTGAATTATTAATTGGTAAAGATATTAATTTAGAAAAAGCAAGACTATTAGCTTTAAATAATGATTTAGCAGGTTTATCCTCAGAATTAGCTGATAATGAAGAAATAATAAATGCTTTTGCAACAGGAAATAGAATTCAACAAGAAGCGGCAGCTAAAGCTATTGGTTTAAGTAGAGAAGAATTAGCAAAAATATCACTACAACAAGATTATAATAATCTCTCAGCAGAAACATTTAAAGATACATATGGTGATATTACTTACCAACAATTACAATCTCAATCCGCAGGTGAAAAATTTGCTTCTATTTTAGAAAAAATTCAGGGTGTTGTAGGGGACATAGGAATAGCTTTCTCTCCTTTTTTAGACGGTGTAGCAAAACTTGCAGGATTTTTTGCAGCATCTAAGGTGGCAGCTGCTGCTTTAATAGGAGTTTTAACTACTTTAGCTGCTTTATCAATAGCATCATCAATTGCTACTATTTTTTCATCTGCTCTACTTGCAGGCCCATTTGCTGGTCCTGTTTTAGCTGGGGTTATAACTGCGGGCATGTTAGCTACTATAGGAACAGGCATAGCTATGGCAACTGCTGATGATATGATCTCATCAGGCTATGGGGATAGAATATTATCAACTCCTAAAGGTTCAATAGCACTAAATAATCAAGATACCGTAGTAGCGGGAACGAATTTAGGTGGGGGAAATAACGAAAGTAAACGTACTAATCAATTATTAGAAAGAATATTAACAAAACAAGGTACAGTTAATATAGATTCAACTAAGGCAGGTACAGCATTTGCTATGGGTACTTACCAAGTTCAATAATTTAATATTTATAATAAAAACGTAACATGAGCATTTTAAACAAATTAACAACTGATGGTTCAAGTTTATCTAAATTAGATGGATCAAGTCCAAGTATTCCTGATTTTTCAATTTCAAAAGCAAAATCAAATTTATCAAGTAATGGATCTTCTTTATCTGAATTTGATGGGTTAACACCTCAAGCTTCTGATTTTTCAAACTCTAAATTACATGATACTTATTCAACAGATGGAGACCCAAATATAATTTCAAAACCATCTCCTTCTCGTTTAGATCCTAATTCAGTTCCTAAGTATTTAGATAATTTACCACGTTAGAAATATGGCGCTTAGAGATTTACAAACTAATCTTAAATCATTAAGATATGGCAAAGATACAGTAGGTGGAGGTACTAGTAATGAACCTTACATTACTACTTCTATCGATACTGCTCCTGGTGATACTGGGGGGCCAGATTTTACTCTAAGAGCAAATACACTTCAGCATGTAGGAAGAGATATTAAAAGGATGAGTAAATTCTTATTTTCTACTAAAGGTGCACAATTTATAGCTAAACAAAATTTATTATCAAGAACAGGAGTTAAAACACAAGCTAGTGGGTTTGTAAATGATGGAGTTTACTTACCAACTTCTACAATAGCTCAAGCGGGGGTAAATCCATTTGGTACCCATTTATTAAAACAGGGGTTAGACCCAACAAGAAATACTTCTCCTAATGTAGGGCAAAATACCAACCCTTTATTAAATTTATTAGGTGTAGGGCAAAAAGCTCAAAACTTTATAAATGGAGCAGGTGGTGTTCCTGTTTATTCACAATCTGTATCCCAAACAGAAACCCCAGAAAATAATAGACTAGTTAATTTAAAAGAAAATAAAATTTCTCTTTTACAACCTTCTTCTCAACAAAACGCATTAAGTAAATTATTTGGAAACCAAACTTTTAGTCAAATATTAAATAGTTTAAATCCATTTAAAAATAGAATAAATAATATTACTAAAACTTTATTTTCAAATAGTAATACACAAAAATTTAATATATCAGAATTTAATACTGAATTACTTAGATATGGTGGGGGTCCAGGCTCAGCAATGGGAGTGGGTCAAACAGTATTAAAAAGATATTCAACAACAGCAACTGAAGGTTATAGTAATAATGTTGAAACAGGGTATTTTAATGTATTATCTTCAGGTAGAGGAATTGAAGGAAGGTATGTTGGGAAAAGCGCTGAGTCAACTATAACTGATTTTAGATCTCAATTACTAATAGATCCTACTTCTGATAGACAAAATATAATATCTAAATCCTTATCTTATAGTAGAAAAAATATTGAACAAAGGGTTAATTTAGGTAATCCTGGGAGAAGAAATAAAAATGTTTCTAGTTACACTAAAGGATTAGATGATGGCAAAGCAGGGCCTTTAGATAAAATTAATGCTTTACCTTTATATAAATCAGAGACAGTTACTACATCTACAGAAAAAAATGATTTAGTTAAATTTAGAATTGGTGTTATAAATAACAAAAACCCAAAAGAAAAAACATATATTCATTTTAGAGCATTTATAGATAGCTTTTCTGACAACTATTCAGCTGAATGGAATTCAGAACAATATATGGGTAGAGGAGAAAAGTTTTATAGATATAGTGGGTTTGAGAGAAATATTAACTTAGATTGGACCGTAGCCGCTCAATCTAAAGAAGAATTAATGATTCAATATAAAAAACTTAATTATCTTGCTTCTGTATTAGCTCCTGATTATACTAGTGCGGGTTATATGGCAGGAAATTTAATTACCTTAACATTAGGAGGATGGTGTTATGAACAACCTGGGTTTATTACTGGTTTAAATCTTAGTGTTCCTCAAGAATCTCCATGGGAGATTGCAATTCCTGATACAGAGGGAAATGAAATTCAAGGTATTTCAAGTGATGAAATGGTTAAAGAAATGCCCCATATGGTAAAAGTAACAGGATTTAACTTTACTCCAATTCATAACTTTGTTCCAAGAATACAACAAAATAAACCAACAACAGGAAAACCAGAAGCGGGGATAGATAGTACAGATTATGGCGACGAAAGATATATTGCTCTTTCAAAAGGAAGTAGAGGAAAAGACAATAATTATGATCGTGTTAGACCTGATTCCCAAGCGTTAGTAACTTCAATTAAATCTAGAGGGGTATCTTTATTTTCACCACTTCCTGTAGCAGGGACAATACTTACACAAGGTTTAAATCAATAATATGAAAAGGTATAAAACAATACAATTTCAAAGAAACCAAAATGGTAAAAGATACTACAATACAACTAAGTATCCCGTTCCACCTTCAAATTTTAATGATTTGTATGTTATAACCCAGGAAAGTGATAGATTTGATAATTTAGCACTTCAATATTATGGAGATCCTACTTTATGGTGGGTAATTTCAATTGCAAACCCTAATTTACCTCAAAATTCATACTTCCCACCTCCAGGGGTTCAATTAAGAATTCCATCTAATATAGCAGGAGTTATATCTAATTTCGAACAAATAAATGAATAGTTATGGTAGGAAATGTAGTAGGGGAACCATTTAAAAAATATGTAAATGATCAAATTAAAACTCGCCAAGAAGTTTATGGAAGTGGTTTTAATTCTTTAAGAGATCAACAGCATATAAATTATTTAAATTCAAAATTATCTTGGGTTAAAATGGCTTCTTCTGTATTAATAAATCCCCCACGTGATGGAGAAAGAGCTAATATAGAACAGGCAATCATTACCGGGACTTCAGGTGAAGAAGGACTTAATAGATTAAAATTACTTGGTATTGAAAATCCAGAAAATTTTTTAGGGTATAAACTTGCTTCAAGTTCTATATTATTTAATGGGTTACAACAAGCAAACTTAAGCCCTAAAATTAATGAAGACGCTGATGGAAAACCTATAAATGAAGACCCTACCATAGCAGATAAATTTAACAAATGGCAAGAAAGATCAGGTTATTCTAAAAATAATTCTATTTGGAATAGTAATAAAGCCTATGGATTAGGAGGGTTAGATTTTGGTTTTCAACCAATGCCTGGAATAACTGGAGTAGAAATAAACCATGTTAATCGTGGTTCTATAAAAAAAGCTACAATAACTTTAAAGGCGTATAATAAATTTCAATTTGAGCTTATAGATTTACTTTACCTAAGATTAGGATTTAGTATGTTAGTTGAATGGGGAAATAGCCATTACATAGAAAGTGACGGAGATAATCCTAATAAAAAGATTAATATTGGAGATATTACAACTGTAGGAGCTACTCTAACAGAACAATTTTGGTTCCAATCTAAAGGAGCAAGCCCTCTTGAAATGAGTGAAGAAATTGAAAAATATAGAAAAAAATATGACAGTAACTATGATGCTATGTTTGGAAAAGTTACTAATTTTAATTGGAGTTACAATAATGATGGGTCCTATGATATAACAATCCAACTAATAAGTTTAGGAGATGTAGTTGAATCTTTTAAAATTAATACCTTACCTAATCCCGATAATAATCTTTTAACTGAAGATGAAGCAAATAAAGACCAAATAAGTTTACTTTTATATAAAAAAAGAATAGAAATTGGAAGATTTCAAAATAATGACCCAGATTTTAAGTATATATTAAACCCCTCAGCAAACCAACAAGCTACATCAGAAAATATAACTAATGCAGATAGAATCCAACTCCTTAAAAATACATTCACTAATTTTTTTGGATCAACAGATATAAGTTCATTAACAAATGTAAATGTTGCAAAAATAGGATATTATGTAAGATTTGGTGCTTTATTAGATTTTATAAAAGATCACATTCTTACTCAGTATAAAGGTAAAGATAGTAAACCTTATCCTATAGTAGATATTAATACTAATTCTTTTGGGAATGTAATGGCTATTTTTCCAAATCAAATTTCAATAGATCCTAGAATTTGTGTAACAAATACTAATTTTTTTGACCCTCCTATAACACAAAATAATCCTTTATTAGGATCACTTCTCCCATTTTCAGTCCAAAACCCTGTCCCTCATGGAAAGTTAATGAATATTTATTTAAGCTTTAATTTTATTGAAAAAATTTTAGAAACTAATTTAGATAAAAAAGGTGATTTAAGTTTATTTAATTTTATAAAATCTATATGTGATGGTATAAATAAATCCTTAGGAAGTGTAAATAATTTAGAACCTATAATAGATGATGAAACAAATATTTTAACTATAATTGATCAAACCCAATTTGCAGGTAGAGATGAATTAAGAAAATTTATCTCATCAACAATATCCAAAGTTGGGTCACAAGATTCTGAAGTAGCAAAATTTAATAACAACTTAGAACAAATTGAAGAAATTGAAGAACCGTCAATACCCTTTAACATTTATGGTTATAACTTAACTTCAAAAGAAACCCCAACTTCAAATTTTATAAAATCCTACTCATTTACTACAGAAATATCACCTGATTTAGCAAACACTATTACTATAGGTGCCACAGCTAATGGTAATGTAGTAGGGGAGGATGCAACTTCTTTTACTAAATGGAATAAAGGATTAACTGATAAATTTAAAGTATTAGCATCTAACCCCCCACCTTCGAAACTCAACCCAGATTTTAAATCATCAGAAGAATCTAATGTTTCAAATAACTCTTCTATTATTGATCCTACACTAACAGTCGGTACCTCATCTTTTGATAAAGTAACAATAACTGAATCAAAAGAACAACTTCAAATTTCAAATTATAGAGATTATTATTTACCTTATATTTTAGGAAAGAATTTTAAAGGAGAAAAACGTATCCCTGGAAATATAACAGAATTAGGAGAGTATTTCAAATATAATGATGAAATTATTCAAAGAGGATTTACCGCATTTAAAGGATACTTTTCAGATTTAAAAAATAAAAATAAAGAATATACTACAGGAACTATAGGGTTTATACCTATTAACTTACAATTAGAATTAGATGGGTTATCTGGTATAAAAGTATATCAAAAATTAAAAGTTGATATAAATTTTTTACCTTCAAATTATCCAAATACATTAGAATTTTTAGTTAAACAAGTAAACCATGAAATAAAAGATAATAAATGGATAACTAAATTAGAAACTATATCTGTACCTAAAGTTCAAAAAATTCCAATTATTAATAAAACAGAGGTTGAAGGGTTATCTACTATAGAAGATACATCAAATTTAATATTTTATTCTCCAATTAATGATAGAATTACGGGAGATAATCTTTCAAATGTTATAAGAAATGATATAGAAGGTGCAGGAAAATATGGAGCTAATAGAGAAGGTGGTAAATTACATAATGGGTTAGATTTATTAACTAGAGGAGCATATAATGGCACCGTAAATTATAATACATTTTTTGCCCCTATTTCAGGAAATGTTTATATAACTAAAGCTACAAATGCTTCTAAAACAAGTGGGGTTAGAATAGAGGGTACAGGAAAATATACAGGATATATAGCTTATATATTTTATATTATCCCTAATATTACATCAGGTCAAGCAATAACCTTAGGAGATCCTGTTGGAGAGTACCAAGATTTATCTTTAGATTATTCTGATAAAGTAAAAGATCATATTCATTTCCAATTAAAAGTTATAAAAAATGGAAAAGAATATTATATTGACCCAACTACTTTAAATTATACCTTTGATGTTACTTTAGGAAATCCAGTTAATGGAACACCTAGTTAAATTTTTAATTATAGATGAAATATTTACCCTTATCCCAACTAAAATCTAACCTATATACTAAGGGGGGAGAATTTTATATTTCATCTACTCAAACACCTTATAGGGGATATTATTATAAAACATCTAAAGGTGAATATTATAGTGGAAAAAACCCACAAGACTCACCTAGTGTTTTATTAACTTTATTTAAAGAAGAAGTATCTGATATTGATGATTCTAATCCATCAACAAATTCACCTACATTTTGGACCATTCAAGAAATTAATTACCCAAATAATGTTAATAAACCCCCAACTTTACCTACATCCCATTACCCTAAAATTACCCCAGAACAATATAAATTGGGTGAATTTGAAAGATATTTTTTATCAAAAAACAATGAAATTAAATTTAAAGAAGTAAATTTGTTTACTTATAATCAATATTTAACAAAAGATCCTAGTGTATCTTTTCAAATATTTTCTCCTATAAAATTAAGTTGGGGGTTAACAGGGAATAGAGAAAAAACATATACTATAAACTATAATACTGTTAAAAGAATTTCACTTAATTTAAAATTAAGAGGGTTTGTAGAATATTTTCAAGGTAGGTTTACTCAATTTTATAAAGAGATTGGAGATTAAAAAATCCTTACTTATATTGGTCAAAAAGGTTTTATGTATTGGCTTATAGAAGAACAGGAGCAGTTAGAGGTTTTATTAAATAGTGGTTATAAAGAAGCATTTATTGAAATAATCCCATTTAATAATAATAACCACCCCGCACAAAATAATGTATCTTTAGTGTATATTAGACCATTATTAGCAAGTAAAGGTTACATGTT
>Ga0187219_1000611_pt1 | contig 17088 bp, 27 predicted proteins | sample 13SPOviralmetaG_FD_130162 | JGI IMG/M metagenome (GOLD analysis project Ga0187219, IMG submission 130162) | Marine viral communities from the oligotrophic San Pedro Time Series (SPOT) site, San Pedro Channel, CA, USA - 13 SPOT_SRF_2010-07-21... | ecosystem: Environmental > Aquatic > Marine >... | reverse complement strand
TGTCTTTCTACTAAGACTAATTCATCATCTGGAATTAAGGTTAAATCTGCTAAATCAGTATCTGAACCGTAATGCAGAACGATTGAGTCTTCTCTTGAAGTAAGACCATTGTTTGTTGAATCTCCCATGGAGTTCCTAAGTACGAATGTTAAAATGTTTGACATAGTTTTGTTTGTTTTTAATTACAGTACTAATATACGAAAAAAAAGTGACATAAAAAAATTCTATGGCACTTTTTTTGTTAAAGTTATTAACAATTTTAGAAATCGCCAGGAGCAACTTGCATACAAGTTAATCCCATATCTCTCCACATATTAACTACTTTCTGTCTGTCATCAAATACACAAACTATATCATCAATATGTTTTTGTGTTGGAAATAAGTCGTTAAACCATTTCTTCTTAAGATCGTCATCTGGCATAAACTGAAAGTCTTTACTAGTCGGTCTCATCTTTAATACATCACATGGAACATTAAACTTTTTTAACCAAGCGTTGGTTGCGTCTTTAGTTGCTTTAGATCTACCACTAAAGATAACAATCATATGTCCAGCTGCACTAAGCATTTGAGCCATTTTAATTACAGCATCATGTGGTAAATCAAGATCAATGTTTTTAGGATCGAAGAATGTATCCCAATCCATTTTACCATTATCTTTAGTAGAGATAGCTCTTCGCTTATCAATGAGGGCTAAAGTCCCGTCTAAATCAAATATTACTTTTTTCATTTTTTATAGTTTTAATTACAGTACTAATATACGAAAAATAATTGACATAAAAAAATCTAGAGGCACTTATTTTGCAAAAAGTTTGATTATTAAGACTTTAATTTTCTTTTTTGTATTTTAAGAATAGTCTTTATATTGCTTAATGATTTAGCTAAATATCCTTTTGATATTTGTTGATTACATTTAATATTTCTAAAGAACCTTTCTAAATTAGCTACGTAATTATGAGCACCTTCAAGATGCTCTAGTTTATTACAGCTTAAAATTACAGCATGTGCTTTTTTATTCATTGCAAAAATAGCTTCAACGTTTTCTTCAAAAATCATATTAAGGTTTTAAATAGTTTACTACACTTTCCCAATTTAGAAATTCATCACTTCCAAACTGAATCAACTCACCACTGAATTCACCAGCTCCATTCTTAGTTCTATCATCGATGAGGTAGTCGCCCATGTTTAGGTTCTTGTTATGAGACAGAATAAGTCTCTTGTAAGCTCCTTCACCTAGGTACTTATCAACCCACAATCTTTTGTGCATCCATGCCGATGGGTTTTCCCATGGCGCAGTACTTAAGATATAACAATCATATTTGTCTGATTTGACAAATTTATTGAATGCATCTATTGCACCTTTTATTGGAGGTGGGTCTAAAAAGAGTGCAGGCATCTGATCTACTAGATCTAATTCTTCTGCTCTCTTAACTGCTTCTGGGGGGTACTCGGCTATTTTAGCTGCTAGATCTACTAACACACCATCCATGTCGAAATAAACTATCTTCTTACTCTTCATTCTTCGTATTTATTTTTGGTTTAGTACCAGGGTACATGATATACCAAAGCAGCATTAGTCCGGCCATTTGCCAAACATTAATAGGTCCAACTATTGTAACTACTTGAGTTAATACACCATTCCATAATGCGGTAGCTGCAACAACTGCAAGCGGTACCATTATCAATAGCATAAAAAAAGCTTTCCAAATTGGGTTTTTCATATTATTTGTTTTTAATTATAGTACTAATATACGAAAAATAATTGACATATAAAAATCTAGAGGCAATTATTTTGTAGGATATTTTTCAAGTACTTGTGGTTTTTTAATATTATATTTTTTAGACCATTGTTCAATAAAGTTAAAACCTATTCCCAGTTCAACAATATCGTATTTATGATCTATGATAGGTTTAGTTGCTCTACCATTATTAATTACATCTACATGAATATCTGTTACAATCATATAATGTTTATTACTTGTCTTTTGTTTTCTATAAACAGCTACTATTGTAGGTTTACCCTTTTCTAACCAAGGCAACTTCATGATACTTTCCAGAATAGTTGTACACAGATTAAAGCAAATGCTAATGCTAAACTAACCCAAGTCTTTATATTAATTCCTTCTCCCATAAAATACCAGGTTAAAAAAGCGAATGACGTAATACCCATTGAAAATCCTAAGAATCTTCCAGGCCAAAGTAATCCATCGTAATGGTCAGCAACTAATCTAGTACCATTAATAAAAAACCAACTAATAATAGTTCCCCCTATAACAGAAAGTAGTAAAGTATTTTTTTTAGCCCATGGAGAAATAAATTGCCCATTGGTCTGAAACCATATTAACGTCTGTCCAATTAAATAGAACAGAATACCTAATCCTAAACCTCTCAAAATAATTGACTTGTAGTGGTTAATAAATGTGAGATAAATGAATCTCTGTGATGTTCTGTTGCGCCTGCTTCTTTAATTGCAGTAATATGTTGTTTAGTACCATAGCCTTTATTAGAACCCCAACCATATACATTACCACCTTCTAGGCCTCGCATATAATTATCTCTTTCTGTTTTGGCTAAGATACTAGCTGCCGCGATACTCGTGTAGATATTATCTCCACCAACTACCGTTTCAAAAGGTTTACCATCAAAACCGTGGAATTGATCGCCATCTATTAGAATAAAATCAAAATCATGTTCTTTTGCAGTGGCCTCAAGAGCTCTTCTCATGCCTTCTAAGGTAGCCTTTAAAATGTTAGTGTTTTCTATTTGCTCTACATCGATGTGTTGAATGGAGTATGCTAAACAGTTATCTAAGACTAGTTGGCGAGCCTCTGCCCTCTCATCTTCTTTCAGAATCTTAGAATCTTTAATAAGTTCATGTTGGAATCCGTAAGGCATAATACATGCCGCTACAGTTACTGGCCCAGCGAGTGCGCCCCTACCAGCTTCGTCTACACCTACCTCAATAGTCTGGGGGTTGTCAGTGTGGCTGTGTTTTAATAATATGATTTTAGACATAGATATAACTTGTTTAGCAGTTATACCTTAAAAGAGTCCTTTGTTTCTAGCTTTTGGTCCTAGTTCTACAGGTCGATCCCATCTCATTTGTACCTCATTCTGATAGAAGCCACATTTTTTATAGAAGCCTATATTATCTTCCGAGCAGTTAAGTATTACCTTATAGCACCCTCGCTCTACTGCTAAATCTTTTAATTTTTCAATTAGCATTCTACCAACGCCCCTACTACCAGAAGTTTTAGATACGGCCACATCTTCGATTAAACCTATTCTATTACCGCCTCTAATTAATTTGTTAATTGTAATCAAGGATGCAACTCCTACTACAAAGCCATCGACTTCTGCAACGTAGTAATGTATATTATTATCTTCTAATATATTCCACCACTGTCTATTTGAAGGACTGGTAGTACCCTTAAAGGCTGAAGTGTAAATATCACAAATAGACTCCAGATCATCTGTTGTCGCTTTGCGTATTTTTACTTGATGTTGTTTTGAATTTTCCATTTGTCGTAACGAACTACTACCTCTTGTAATATTTTAGCCCTAACAATATCTTTCTCTGTAAAGATGTGAGTTCCAACTCCTTTTACATCTTGTATAAGTTCAATAAAATCAGGTAGGCTAACTTGCGACGCTTGAATGTCTGCTTGACTAACATCCCCAGTAACTACAACTTTACTTTTACTACCCATTCTAGTTACGAATAACATTAATTGTTTAAAGTTAGCATTTTGAGCTTCATCTAAAACCATAAGCGCATCATCAAATGTATCTCCTCGCATATAAGCTAATGGTTCAAATCTAATTATCTTTTTTTCAAATAGAGTCTCGGTTAATTCATGCCCGATAATTTTAACTAGATTAGATTTATATGATTTCATATAGGGATCGACTTTATCTTCAATACCACCTGGTAAATGTCCAAGCTTTTCACCAGCTTCTTGGATTGGCTTACATAATATAATTTCTTTAATCTCTTTATTCTGCAACATTTGTAAAGCACTATAACATGCTGTAAATGTTTTTGAAGTTCCTGCAGGTCCATAACAAAATGTTATATCATTTTTAGCTATTGTTTCAACATAGTCACGTTGTCCGTTTCTTAATCTGATTTGCTTAATGCCTGCAGCGATCGATGCTGCTCTAGAGGTTCTTGCCATAGTTTAAATATATTTAGTCCCCAGCCATTATGACTAGATCTTTTAACTTCATTAATTTATTACACTTTTCATATTCTTCCAATGATTCAAAATATTTAATTAATAAATCTATAAATTTAGAACGTTGCCCAATACCATGAGGTATTTCAATTAACTTATCCTCATCTTTAAACGCAACAAAGCGGTTTACAGTTTTTGTAAAATTTCTAGTTATTTGATAATAACTAGCTCTCATTAAACTATCTTTATCTGTATTTGAGATAAACCCACTCATAACGTTTTTATTCTTTTTAATCTTAGGTATTTACACACCTACTTTACATTATTATATATTTAAGTACCATATCTGATATAGATATGTTTACTTTAAAATTATTAGTATATTATATTTGAAATTTGGTTAAGAATTTAATTCTTCGTCGGTTTTTAACTTCTGTATATAAATAGCCTTACTCTTTTGTAAACGCTGCTTTTCCGACTTTTTGGTAAAATGTTTTCTATCCCTAAGATTTTTAAGCTGCTTTGTTCTAATAACTTTAGATTTTAATTGCTTAAGTGCCTTTTCGATATTTGTTTTCTTCTCTAATTTTACTATTAGCATATTACTTAACCTCTTTTTGAATTTTTAATAATTTAGCACATTTCTCATAATCCTCATGTGACTCATAATATTCCATCATCTCATCTAATAGATTAAACTTTCTATCAATAGGCATATCAGATAAAATAACATAAGATGGGTGTTCTATCATTGCCCCGTAAAGTAAATTAAAGAATTGGCCCTTATCATTAACTAATAAGCCTTCTATAATAGTTTGAAATCTATCAAACCTTCTTCTATTTCTTTTACTAAAATAATCCATTTATTTTATTTGTACTTTTTTTATATATTCAAGTTGCTCATCGTTTAAATCCGGGTATGTTGGAATTAATTTTACCATTAAATTACCCCTTACTCCGGTATTATAGTCTGGCCATCCTCGTTCTTTTAATCTAAGTACTTTTCCAGGTTTTGTATTTTTAGGAATATTTATAGAAACAGCGCCATCTATTGTGCTAATACTAACTTTACCCCCTATCATAATATCATACCAAGGCATACTTATATCTCTCCAAATATTATTTTGAGGGTCTATTATATTTTCTGAATTTAATTCGACGCTTAGTTCTACTATTATATCGCCATTAGGTAATTGGCTATTAAATGGATGTGCTTGGCCTTGGCCCCTTAAGATTAATTTTTGATTAGATTTAGCACCAGGTCTAATACCTAGTGTAATAGGCCTACCATCTATATTAAATACTTTAGTACACCCATAAAAGGCTTCACTAAAAGAAATGTGCATTTGTACACGTAAATCATTTCCCTTACTTTGTTGTCTTTGTTGACCAAACATTTGATTAAACAAATCTCCAAAGTTTCCATCCATTCCACCCATATTACCAAAATTAGCAAATGGATTTGATTGCATAGCATCATATTGCTGGCGTTTAGTTTCATCACCAACTATATTATATGCATCTGCTATTTCTTGAAATCTTTTAGTATTCCCACCTCTATCAGGGTGGTGTTGCATACTAAGTTTCCTATAAGCTTTTTTAATTTCTGCTTGAGTCGCCGTTTTATCTACACCTAAAGTTTGGTAGTGGCTCACTCTCTTTCAGTTTTAGAAGTGTTACGTATTTCTCTAACTTGTAAAGACTCTAATTTAGCTTTACGTTTTTCAGCTACAGTTTCACGTTTATTATTTGCCTCCATTGCGTCAGCAATTCTTTTAAGTTGCTTTACTATATCTTTAGCTATCTTGTCGTCCATGTCTATTCTTAATTAAGTCTGACTTTCCATTTTGAAAATCTTGATAAGGTAATGTCTCATCCTTCGATCCTTTATATGGGCCATTTACCATTATAGTATCTTTATATGGATTTGTTTCACCTGAATGGCCAGTCTCTTTTGCCTTACGACTCATCCATGAGTGTAGGTCTTCTATACTACCTTGGAATTGCCTAGATCTTTCTAGATCTGGATTGTCACTAGCAAAATCTTCAAAAAGTTTTATATGCTTCATATTTATTAATTTGGAAACACCTGATCTACTTGAGGCTTAAGCTCTTTAGATTTAAAGTGTTTTACTATTTGTTTTTTAGCTTGTTTCTTTTCGTTATTTGACAAGTTATTATACATATCTACAATTACTTTATTGTTTCTCTTTGCAGCTTCCCACTGTCTACCATCATCAATATATTGATAGTAAAAATCATAAGACTTAAAGTATTTTAAGAATGTTTCTAGCTTTGACATAAAGTCTTCTTCTAGTTTATTCTTTAATTCTTGGTATTTTATTTTCTTTTTATTAAAGTAGTACTCCCATCCTTCTGGTTGCATTCTATATGCAGATGTTTTATACATGTGGATGTAATCGCCAGACTCTAATTCTACAAAGAATTTAATACCTTTATCTTTAGACTGATCGTCAATAGATTTTATCATATTTTCTTTAGGTAATAGTCTACCAAGACAAAACTCTACATCCTCTCTCATTTCTACTGGAGAACCCCAGCTTCTTTTAAAATCTGAGTATGCCTGATACTTTTCCAATGTTAAAATATACTTCATAAATTATATATCATCATAATATCTGCAATAAAAAAACCCGCGAAAACACTAGGTCTTCGACGGGTTTATTTCGGGGGCCCGCACTTCCGTTAAGTGGATGTGCGTTTATTATATATCTTTTTAAACTCGTTCCAATATCTCTTCTATCTTATTTAGCTCTTTTTGTAGCACGGCACACTTTTCATATTGCTCAATATCAATAAAGTGTTTTGTCATATAAATTAGTGTTTCTTTTAGCCCAGTTAGATTTGTATGAGTCATTTCACGTAAATGCCAATCAGATAAACCTTGCTTTACAATGTTCTGATAATTATGCTCAATGGCCTCAAGAATCATCTTTTCACGATAGTTCTCTAGTTTGCCTTCAAATTCCGGGTCGTTAAGATAGTCGTCGATATTGAATCCTTCCATGTTTAATTTTTAGTTACAGTACTAATATACGAAAAATAATTGACATAAAAAAATTCTATGGCAACTATTTTGAAGAAATCTCTACCTTATTTGATAGAGATTGTCTTCTTGTTGTTTGAGTTCTTAAAGTTAAGAGTTAAGATACCATCTTTCATTGTAGCTGCAAGAGTGTCCATATCAGTTTCGTTTGGAAATCTAAACTGCTTAGTAAAAGCCTTTGCAAAGCTATCTTCTTTTTCTTCAGCAGAGATAGTTAAGATCTGACCTTCAACTTCAATATTAATATCCTTCTTGCTAAAACCTGGTAGACTAACCATTAAAGAGTCTTCACCCACTTTATAGTCTGGTCCAGTAATTCCTAATGTGTCCCAATCTTTTCTTAATGTTGGGAAGTTAAAAAATGAATCGAATGCGTCGTGAAACGATCCGTTGTTTAGTTTTGATAAATTTGTTAAATACATGTTTTAAATTTTTATTTAGTTTATGTGCTTATGCACAATACTAATAGTGAAAAAAGTATGCCAAAGCTGTTTTTGTGACGACTTGTCACTGTTTTATTAAATTGAAGTAGATTTTAGTGACATATTGGCATACCCGACATTTTTAATATGACGTTTGCGGTAGCCTTAATATCTTTCTCACAATAAGTTTTTATCTCATCGTGTCTGTCATTCCAGTAATATTCAGAAACTTCTGAACCTGACATGGCATCTTTTGGGGAGGGGATGCCTAGGACTTCTGAAATGAGTCCTAGTTTAGCAGAGTCCCAACCTCCGAATTGCCAAACCTCTTTCGTATCTAAGAGGCAGTTTTCCCAAGGCTTCATTTTATGTAGATGGAAGTGCCTTGGTACTTTTACATTATTAATCAACGATCTTTTAATTATATAAGGCATATCAAAACCTTTGATGAAGTGACCTACCCATTTCATTCCTGGGTACTTTTGCATGATCTTAGAGGACATATCGTGAAAATCCTTTAGTATCTTACCTTCATCAGTGCCATTGAATGAGACAGCCTTAAAACCATTAGGAAAGCCTGTTTCATCAAATTGTAATTGACCAATAGAGATACAAACAATTCTACCCCATTCTGGATTTAGACCAGCCATTCTTGGAAACATCTTATGTGGATCTTCAAACTCTGCTAATTCAACTGGATTCTTCTGAACTAATTGCATAGTCTTTAAGTTCCAATACTGTTCTAATTCGGGGTTCTCATCGATAATCTCTTGAAACGTCTCTTTCTGAGTTGCTGTCTCAATGTCGATGAATATCATTTGTTTTAATTCGTCTATTGTGTACATCTTTTAAATCTTTAATCCTTTTATACTAAAAAACACTTAGCGTTAACTAAGTGTTCTTTATACGTTCGAAGTCTTATTTGTTTCTTAAAAACTTCCAGATTAATCCTATAAAACTATCGGCTTTATACTTCTTGCCTTTGTGGTTTAATAGGTAATCCTTTCTTTCATTTTTTTTCATAATTTGTCGTTTAAGTCATCCAACCGTTAGAAGCTTCCCAGTCCTTAGTAGAGGTTAGTAAAGAATAAGCTTCAAAAGAAAGTGCGATTTGAACATAACCACCTGTAATAGAACTCGGTACAACATCATGGCTAAGATAATAGTCAGGTGCTTCTTTAATCCTACCGTTTAAAAAATCAAACATAGGATCTACATGCATATGGTGTAACCAAATACATATTTGCATACATCTATAATCTGTTTTAGCCATAATTACTCTATACTAAATCTTTTTTTATCAAAGTTAATTGTGCTTTCAATATCTTTCTTTTGGTACATATCTATCTGTGCTTCTTCGCTCGGATTTAATTTTTTACCATAATAATCATGATAGACTTTTTTGTAAAGTTGTGCCATTACACCATAAAGAGGCGCAAATTCAGAAGACATCTCTACTACCCAAGGTTTTCCTTTAGTGTCAACCATTAGGTCTATTGAATATATGTCTAGTTCTTTATGAACGTCTGCCATTTCATTAAATACAACCTGCCAATCTTCTGGCATATTCTTTAAATCCTTTAAGACATATTTAAAATATAACTTATCTTCTTTCTTCTTTGTCATCTTTTTGGTCTCCTCGTTACCGTGTACTCTTTGTACCCACATAACAGGCTCACCCCTCCACATCATTATTCTATGTTCTTCAGCGATGTCTATCTTCTCACTAAAAACTTCAAAGTCAGAAAGATCCATATCATTAGCTTCTTTAATAGTATCTATTTTAATAATACCCTGGCCTGAATATCTGTTATCAGGTTTCGCTATGATAGGGAACTTTAACTGATTTAAATCTTTTTCATCAGAAACTGTATTGGGAACGTGCTTTGAATTTGCGTGAGTTTTGTGCCACTTTACTTTAGATGCGATTTCCATCTTTTTCTCTTCAGGATTATAGATTAATTCCTTTGGAGTTCCAGCATCTAATAACGTTTTAGTATGAATGTTACAAAAGTTAATTACTGGCAAATTAGCTACTTTAGGTTTACTACCTTTAGTAAATAATTCCATATACCGATTTGCAAAACAGCTATCATCAGTAACGTATTTAAAATCTGTAAGTTCAGTAGATACACACATAATAACTTTATGCAAGCCTCCTTCACGTTCAGCAATAAATGATTTAAGATTTTTAATAATCATAGATTATATATCTATGATACTTTAAGAAGGAAATACTTCTATAGTTCTTTCTTCTCTAACCAAATCAGCCCATTTACCTTCATATCTTGTACCTTTGACAATATGGTTATCAACCCAGTGATAGTTACCACCTCTAGGTTTACCCATTAATAGACCATGGTATTTGAATCCATGTTTATTTAACCAAGTCTCTGTAATATCTCTTACCTCTTCAGTTCTTGAAGTAAAGAAAGTAATTACATGTCCTTCGTCATACCATTTATTAAGAGTCTCTACAGATCCCTGATACGGTAAGACTACTGACATTCTCTCTGGTTCTTCGTTTGGTACATCATCTGTAACTGTACCATCAATATCAATTAAGTAATTTTTACATCCTTTATTTAAAACTGGAGAAACAAGATGTCCATCATCTCCTGTTATTGATTTTAAATTTAATTCTCTCTTCATATTATTTTTATTATTTAAGGTTCATCATGTGTTCTAATAAAAGATACTGCAATATATCTTCTACCTGCATATATTGGCCTTGCGCCATGTTGGTGTGTAATCATTCCAGGATGGATTGTTGCAGTACCAATACGTTCTGGATTTGACAATAGATTATATTTAGGGAACCAAGTTCCTCCACCATCAAATTCATCATTAAGTTTTACAACTAACGTTAAGTGGCTTCTATCATGGTGTAGCGCTAGATGTGATTGTCTAGACATAGTATATCTTGCCATAAAGTTTTCATTAGAAAAAGCATCCCATGAAGGTCCTTCTAATTTCCATAAATGAATACAAAGAGGTCTAACCACTTCATGTAAAACTCTATCATAGATATTATTAAGTCCTATCTCATTTAACAATACATCATTTGTAGGATAATTAGCATGTCTATCAATAGTCCACTTATCTTTAGCTTCTGCCATAGCCACTATTTCTCTACAAAATCTTTCTGTAAATAGTGGAAACTCATATATATTATGTCCTAAATCATCAACCATTAAATCCCATTCACCCTTTAATGTAGTTAAATTTAAATACTTCTCCTTCCAAGCTTCCCAATCCGAATCGTCTAATACTTCAAAATTACCATAATCAGGTTTTTGTATTGATTCTATTGTAGATTCAGCTTTTGATCTATCTTGCCATGTAAAATGTTCGTCTTTATGTGCTAATGCATTTAATATAGGTGGAAATAATTTAACAATATCAGGTCTTCTATGCGAATATGTACATGCTGATAAAAACTCATCTACTGGAATTATATTATTAAAGTAGTTTGTATTTGCTAATTTTTTAGCGCCCTCTAATGTTAATAAGTATGAATGTGTTCTATATGAATTTTTAGGCTTAACCCAACAATCTCCCATACTAGATTCATCTTTATTTATTACGCCCCTGCCTAACCATATTAGATCAAATGGATTTTGAGGTTCTGGTAAATCATCAATACTATTGTTAGTTTTAAAATCATCTTCTAATATTAATGCACGTTCTACTCCATCTTCTATCATTTTCTTCCAAATCATAGAGTGACTAATACCACATCCAACTTCACCTGGTAATACATCTCTTTGCCACCATTCATTCCAATTATCTTTACCTAAATTCCAGCTTTGATATGTTGAAACTCCATCTGGAAAATCACCGGTCCTAGCATCATATGCCTGCATAATTTCATAAGGCGTTTGATTTTTAAATTTAAAATCTCTTAACTTATTAACTATTCTATCTTGTGCTGAAACAACTCCAGCATCTAAAGATATTACATAAATTTTATCTATTTTCATATTTTATTTTTATCTTCTTTTACTAAATGTTTAAGTAGGCTATCCCACTCTATAGATCTAGAATACCATGTTTGTCTACTTGCCCATTCTATAGCTTTATTTTGAGAAAACTTTTTAAGAGAAGGCGAAAGCTTAGATAATGTTTTTACTAAAGCGTCCCATTTTGTTTCCGTATTTTCTAACATGATACCGCTTATTACTGTTTCTTTTAATGCAGCAACTTTAGTAACTATGGGTAATACTCCAGCATATTGCATTTCTAAAGCAGTAATACAATATGTTTCTTCATAGTCAGTTAGATAACACCAATATTCTGATCTTAACATTGCGTCATGTAATGTTTTTTGATCTACAGGACCTATAATTTCTATACCTATATTGATTAATTCTTCTTTAGAGTTTACTATTTTATTAGTCAGTTCCGGAGATACTTGATAACTATATTCAGGAAAGAATACTTTTAAAGTTGCATTTGGTAAAACTGATTTTATTTTATGCCAATTTTTAAGTAAATCTTCTAGACCCCTATCTACTGCGGAGGACCATATAAAACTATTTATCTTTTTATTAGGCCTACCTATAAAATCTTTTTTATTAATCCCATTTGCAATTATTTCAGTAGAGTCACTATGCCAACTGTGCCATTTGTGAATAGCATTAACATGCCAGCTAGTTAAACATATAATCTTATCTATTTGTTTAGTACGATAGTCTAATATGCTATCATAATCTTCTAATTCTTTACCTCTCCACCATTTGTAAATTTCTGTGTTATGAGCCCATAAAATCTTTTTGCAATTATACTTTTCAAATTCCTTTACAACGTTTGCATAATTAAGACCTACTATAATATCAAAAGAATCAAAATGATTTTTATGTATTTTATCTAGGTTACACCATGTTACACCATTTTTATGAGAATCTATAACATCACCAGACACTACAATCTCATGGCCAAAAAGTTTTAAATTTTCTACAATATTTATTGTAGCAATTTCTGAACCTGCTAAGTTAGTTGAATCTGGCCCCCAGTTATTTTTATAGTAACCTACCCAAAAAAGTATTTTCATATTAAAATTATCTATATGAGCTTCCGCCTACCCAAAGTACTAGACTTTTTCTAACACCTTTAGTTACAGGAGTAACTCTATGCATCATATAACTTGGAAATAAAACACCAACACCCTTTCCTCTTGGACATGTTTTAGTTCTATCTAAATTACCATCTCCTAAACCGCCAGTACATATTTGTAGATCACCACCTTCATATTCATCATCTTCCGAAAGCTGAATAGTAATTGATACCTTTCTTTTAGATGGTAATTCACCAGTACCTATATCTTGGTGCCAACCATAATGTCCGTTTTCTGAAGCATAGTATTCTGTGTATTGTATACTTTCTAAAGAAGATACTAAATCAAAATTCCACATTTCATTATTAGCCGTAACAGAAAGGGCCATTAATTTTTCATATATCCACTGAAAATTTTCAGTTTTAGGAATCCATTTTATTATAGAAGTTCTTACTAAATCTTCATTTTCAGTTCCTATTACACCAGCTCTTGTTTCTTCTAGTTGAGAGCACAAGTCTAATACTTTATCTACATCTTCTTTAGAAAAAGCATTTCGAAACCAGTAATAATTTTGAAGATCTACTTCTTTAGTATATTGTAGAACATTTTTAGGTATAGGATTATTCATATGATATAATATATTATTTACATATTATATGAGTAAATTGAAAAATGTTTATATTAATCCTGTAATTGTATAGTAATAGACTGTGAACTTGTAGAAATACCTTCACTATCTTTTTCCCATAGAGTTATAGTAAGATTTTTACCAACATTCCATGCTGAATTTTTAAAGTCAAAATGTATACTTCCAGTTCCATTTTTTATATTAACATTCCCATGCATTTCATTATCTAACTGGAAAAAATCAGATTCGTTATTAAAATCCGAAATAGATATATTTCCACTTATAGTATAATTACACCAAAACTTGTTGTGATTAGTTTCTGTAATATTTATAGTAAAGTTAGCTCCTTTAGCACCTAAGGTGTCTAATTCATATTGAATTGGATTGTAGCTCCATGTTGCAGATTTAGTAGTTGTAGAAAATGTATCAGCCGCCGACATACCTAAAGTTTGTTTAATAGATTCTGCTCTAGTATTTAAATTTTTTATAGCTTCGATTAAAAGAACATTTAACTGATTATACTCTATTCTATAATATCCGGGTGCAAATTCAATTTCATTTACAAGAAGTGGTTCTATAGCCTGAAGATCCTGTGCCATTAACCCAATATGCTTAGGTTCAATACCATTTTCCCAAAATGATTCACTATCCCATCCAAAGGATCTAGCAGTTTCATTTGTACGAAAATAGTATGACTGTAATTGTCTTATTTTTTCTATAGACTGTTCAAGAGACTCTATAGACATTAGTCTTATATCTGATACAACATTATTCATAATTCTTTACTTTATTTACCTTTTTCCAAAGTCTCCACCCAGTCCACATGTTTCACAAAGGCTAATTACCTGGACTCTTAATCCTCTACATCCACCATAATTACACCTTACACTACCTGGATCAGCACATAAATCAATAGTTTGACCTGAACCTAAAGCCCAGCTATACGAAACACCATCACATTCATATGTACCATATGCAGTACCTCTATCAAAATTAGTCATTCGGTGTTGTTCTTTCGGCTCACCGCCACCAGATCCTGGAGGTCCTATGTCTCCTGCATCACCTTTTTGCCCCTGAGGACCGGTCCAACCTTGAGGTCCTGTGGGACCAGTTTCACCTGGATCACCTTGAGGTCCTGAGCCACCATTTGCACCATTTTTACCGTTTTCACCTGGATCACCTTTAGGGCCTGGGCTACCATCTTTACCATCACCACCATTACTACCTGGTGTACCATTTGAACCATTTTCACCAGGTTGACCTTTCGAGCCTGGAGTACCATTTGAACCATTACTACCTGGAGTACCATTTGAACCATCTTCACCTGGATTACCTGGAGGGCCTGCGCTACCTGGAGTACCATTAGAACCGTCACTACCATCTTCACCTGGTAAACCTTGAGGGCCTGCGCTACCATCTTTACCGTTACCGCCATCAATACCTGGTGTTCCGCTTTCACCTGGTTGGCCTTTAGGGCCTGGGCCACCATTTGAACCAGGGGCAGCATCAGCACCCGGTGTTCCGCTTTCACCCGGTTGGCCTTTAGGGCCTGGGCTACCCGGACTACCATTTGTACCATCTCTACCACTTTCACCTGGTAAACCTAGAGGGCCTGAACTACCATCCCTACCATCATTACCATTACTACCTGGTGTTCCGCTTTCACCTGGTTGGCCTTTAGGGCCTGGGCCACCATCCCTACCATCATTACCATTACTTCCTGGTGTTCCATTACCTCCAGGTTCTCCTTTAGGGCCTGGACCACCCGGACTACCATCTGTACCATCTTTACCATTTTTACCTGGTAAACCTTGAGGGCCTGAACTACCATCCCTACCATCATTACCATTACTACCTGGCGTACCATTTGAGCCTGGCAAACCTTTTGCACCTTTGTCACCATCAGAACCAGCAGGGCCTTTATCACCATCACCACCTTTAGCAGGACTTGCACCTGGTTGGCCTTTAATGCCCTTTGCACCTTTGTCACCATCAGAACCAGCAGGACCTCCATCACCATCACCACCTTTAGCCGGACTTGCACCTGGTTGGCCTTTAATGCCCTTTGCACCCTTGTTGCCATCAGAACCAACTGTGCCTTTTGCACCCTTATCGCCTTCTTCTCCATCAAGACCTATTATACCCTTAGCTCCTGTATTACCAGTCGCAGATGACTTCTCTCCTTTTAAATCTGGAAAGTTAGTATCGTTAAGGTTAGTAGCATCTAAAACTCTATTACCGCCGATTGTTAATTTATTATTAAATGTTGCCATGTATTAGCTTCCTAGTTGTGTTTCTATCTCAGTTATCTTTACGTCTAACTCTTTAATTGCTTGTATTAAAATAGCGGGTAACTTAGAATAATCAACCCCTAAATACCCACCAGTATCTCCTACTGGGTGTACTATTTCTGGGAAAACATTTTGTACATCCTGTGCTATTACACCAATTCTTTTAGAATTAGTTATTACAGGAATAATTCCAGCATCTACTGCTGTTTGGTTAGGTTCCCAAATAACGCCACGTAAACCTTGTATTTTAGGAAGAACATTTTCTAAAGGCCCGTCTATTGTTTTAAGTCTTGAATCTGAAAATCCACTTGGGCCTGTTGGACCTGGTTCTCCTTTTTGACCTTTTGATCCAGATCCTCCTGAAGAACCTTGTGCACCTGGTGGGCCTGCTACACCTTTTTGTCCTGGACCTCCAGCACTTCCTGGAGTACCATTTGAGCCTGGTTCACCCTTTTGTCCTGGGCCACCATTAGTTCCATTACTTCCTGGAGTACCATTACTTCCTGGAGTACCATTTGAACCTGGTTCTCCTTTAGCACCTGGAGTTCCATTACTTCCTGGAGTTCCATTACTTCCTGGAGTTCCATTACTTCCTGGTTCTCCTTTAACACCTGGGCCTCCGTTTAATCCATTACTTCCTGGAGTACCGTTACTTCCTGGTTCTCCTTTAGCACCTGGACCGCCATTTGCACCATTACTTCCTGGAGTACCATTTGAGCCATTTGAGCCTGGAGCCCCTTTTTCACCTGGGCCGCCGTCTGATCCATCAGCACCTGGATTACCATTTGAGCCATTTGAGCCTGGCTCTCCTTTAGCACCTGCGCCACCGTCTAATCCATTACTTCCTGGAGTACCATTTTCACCTGGATCACCTTTTTCACCAGGTCCACCATTTTCACCATCGGAACCTGGAGTACCATTTGAGCCATTTGAGCCTGGAGCCCCTTTCTCACCTGGGCCACCGTCTGATCCATCGGCACCTGGAGTACCATTTGAGCCATTTGAACCATCTGCACCCGGAGCACCAGGTCCTCCGTCTAAACCATTACTTCCTGGAGTACCATCTAAGCCTGGTTCCCCTTTTTCACCTGGGCCACCGTCTGATCCATCGGCACCTGGAGTACCATTTGAGCCATTTGAACCATCTGCACCTGGAGCACCAACTCCACCATCTGAGCCATCAGCTCCTGGAGCACCTGTATCACCTTTCTGACCTGGAGTACCATCTACACCATCTGCACCTGGAGCACCAACTCCACCATCTGAGCCATCAGCTCCTGGAGTACCTGTATCACCTTTCTGACCTGGAGTACCATCTACACCATCTGCACCTGGAGCACCAACTGCACCATCTGAGCCATCAGCTCCTGGAGTACCTGTATCACCTTTCTGACCTGGAGTACCATCTACACCATTAGCACCTGGAGCACCAACTCCACCATCTGAGCC
>Ga0187219_1000610_pt1 | contig 17102 bp, 16 predicted proteins | sample 13SPOviralmetaG_FD_130162 | JGI IMG/M metagenome (GOLD analysis project Ga0187219, IMG submission 130162) | Marine viral communities from the oligotrophic San Pedro Time Series (SPOT) site, San Pedro Channel, CA, USA - 13 SPOT_SRF_2010-07-21... | ecosystem: Environmental > Aquatic > Marine >... | reverse complement strand
TTTTTTGCCCGCTATTTACTCAAAACAACCTAATATCTTTAAAATATATATTTTCACCGTCGGCATATTGTCAATACAACTATAACGCGCCCCTTGCCATTCTAAGCGCTTTGCCACTATACTCGCCTTATCGTATTGCCTTGCTTGTTTTTTTCGCCAGCACGCCATTCAGAGAGCCTCACGGGTATCAGTGAGAGTAAGAGAGGGGGGGTGCACCGAATGGGATTTATATATACGGCGCGATAATACACCACATAAATTTTTAACGGATAATTGAGATGACAGATCGTAAACGCGGCAGACCTATGATTGAATTTGACTTAGTAGAAGTGGAAGAATTATCTCGTTCATACTGTAGCTTCATAGAGTTGGGTAAGTTCTTTAACTGCTCCGAAGATGTTATAGAGGATAGGTATAGAAATAACCCCGATTTCAAGGCTGCCATTGATAGAGGTCGCTTCGAGGCCATTAAAGGGCTTAGACGCAAACAACTAGAGATGGCTATGGATGGAAACACCCAATTAGCGATATTCTTAGGTAAAAACCTATTAGGTCAGACCGATAAGATGGATATTGACCAACAATCGCGTATTGAACCCATAAATATCGAAATTGTAGCTCCAGAATAACCTAAAAAAAATTTCTCCCCTTCGGGGAATTTGGGAGCTTTATGGCTAAGTTAGTACCAACCAAACCGCAGTTCGATTATATCAATACCAAGGCGAAGTTCCCAGCGTTAGTTGCTGGCTTCGGGGCGGGAAAGACTGAAGCTGCGGTGCAGCGTTGTATCATCGGTAAACTCCGAAACCCTAGTACCAATAGGGGTTTCTACGAGCCTACCTACGATTTGATTCGTATGATTGCGTGGCCTCGCTTTGAGGAACTACTAACCGAACTGAAAATACCCTATAAACTCCATAAATCACCCCTTAACTACATTGATCTAGGCAATTACGGCAAGATCATCTTCCGATCTATGGAAAACGTCAACAGAATCATCGGTTACGCACACGCCGATGCCGATATTGACGAATTAGACACCCTAAAAGAATCTGAAGCTGCGGCTGCATTCCGCGCAATAATGGCTCGTAACCGTGAGATCAAACCCAGTGGCGAACCCAATACAATCGGAGTGACCACTACGCCTGAAGGCTTCAAGTTTGTCTATAAATACTGGAAAAAAGACCCCAGAGAAGGCTTTGAGCTAATACAAGCGCCAACAACATCAAACCCGCACCTTCCTGCCGATTATGTGGATAACTTGAAGGCTATTTACCCTAGTAACCTCTTATCTGCCTACCTTAACGGTGAATTCGTCAACTTAACCCAAGGAACGGTATATAACGGGTACAACCGTGATAAAAATGAGAGCCAAGAGGTTATTACGCGCTTTGATTTCCTAATGGTCGGAATGGATTTCAACGTAACCAATATGTCTGCTGTCGTATTCGTTTATCGTGAAGGCGTTTATCACGCAGTTAAAGAATTAACGGGAATCTACGATACGCCAACTATGATTCACACTTTGAAAACTAAATTCCCCGACCAAAACATTGCTATCTACCCAGATGCCTCTGGCGCGAGTAGAAAAACAGTTAATGCAAGTATCTCCGACATAACTCTCTTAGAAGCGGCTGGATTTGAGTGTAGAGCACCCAAAAAGAACCCTTTTATCAAAGATCGAGTGATGGCAGCGAACGCCGCTTTCGATTCACTGCAAGTTATGGTAAATTCGGAGCAATGTCCTGAATTGTCAAGTAGTTTAGAGCAATTGACGTATGATAATAACGGTGTCCCCGATAAAACGAGTGGTTTAGATCACTTAATAGACGCTGCGACTTATCCTATTGCACACGAACTACCTATTATTAAACCTATAGCGGCTGTGCCGTTCAGATTTGTGATCTAATTATGAGTGTTGAACAACAAAACCCAGAATATCGTACCTACCTTAAAGAATGGCAAATGATCGAGGACTGTTGTGAAGGTCAACGTGCCATAAAAAACGCAACCTCAAAATATCTTCCACCAATGGAAGGGGTGCACCCAAATGACACTCGCTACATAAATTATTTAGAGCGAGCTGTATTTGTAAACTTCACTGGTAAAACTAAAGAGGGTTTAGCGGGTGCAATCTTCAGAAATGAACCTGAATGCATACTTCCCCCTGAAATAGAATACCTAAAAGATAACTCTGACGGTGCTGGCGAGTCTTTAACAAGTTTAGCTAAAGATGTAGCTGGTGAAGTCATCGGTAAGGGTCGTCACTGCCTATTAGTTGACTACCCCGAAGTAGAATCGGGTTTATCGCTAGAAGAATTCGATAGATTAGCTCCAAAAGCCACAATAAACCGATACACTGCTGAAAACTTCATCAATTGGCGTGTAGAAGTCATTAATGGGCAGAAAATCCTGACTTTAGCCGTACTTTGCGAAGAATATGACGCAGACGAAGATGAGTTTGGCTATGAACCCCAGAAACAGTACCGAGTTCTACGCTTAAAGAATGGTGTATATACTCAACAGGTATATCGAGATGACGAGTATATAACTAAAGAGTATACCCCGACAAAAGCTGATGGAACTACGTTTAATTTTATCCCTTTATTTATTATCGGCTCAGAAAATAACGACACCACTGTTGACGTACCGCCACTCGGTGATATTGCTTACATTAACATTGCACATTACCGAAACTCAGCAGATTTAGAAGAAAACTGCTTTGTTCACGGTCAATTAACGCTCGGTGTATCTTCAACTATGTCTTTAAGCCAATTTCAAGAGGCTAACCCTAACGGAATTACCGTTGGCTCTATGGCTGGTCACTTCTTAGGTGATTCTGGTGGCTTTTCTGTTGTACAGGCTTCCGAAAACCAGTTAGCTGACAAACTTATGTCTCGCAAAGAAGAACAAATGCGAAAACTTGGCGCGAGAATGATTGAAATTGGCGCAGCTAAGACAGCAACGCAAAGTTTAATTGAGCAAGCTGGCGAAACTTCTATCCTAACTACCATTGCGGATAATGTGTCCGAAGGCATCAAGACCTGCATCGAGTGGTGCGGTATGTTTATGGGTGCGGATGAGGAATCGACCTTCATTCTAAATACTAAGTTCTTCGATGACGTTGCAGACCCACAAATGCTTATGGCGGCTATGCAATTAAACGAAGGCAACCTTATTGCGAAGTCTGATATGCAAGAACTTGCTCGACAGCAAGGTATTGTTAAGGACGGTCGCAGTAATGAAGATATTGACGCTGAACTAGCGGCAGAAATGGCGAAAATTCCAGAAGAACCTGAAATTGAGCCTGAATTAGATGAAGAAGATCAAGAGCCTTTGACATCTGAAGATGAGAGTGATATATAGAACAAATTGTCACAGGGTGACGACATTTTTATAACTAGGGGTTATAGATGACTATTCAATACAAAGTGAGTGAAGAAAGTTTCGATACGTTAGATGATTCAGTAAAAGGTTTGTATTCGCAGGGCGAAGATGGATATACATTGAATGTAGACGGTGTACCGAAAGAAGATGTAAGTGGTTTAAAGCGTAAAATTGACGAATTGCTAACCGAAAAGAAAACGGTGCAGCAGAAGGCAATGGAAGCGGAAGAACTAGCAAGGCTAGAAACGGCTGAAAAGCTGCGGAAGGCAAATGACTTTGAGCAGTTATATAACAGTTCTGAGTCAGAGCGACAGAAGGCGGCTGACGAGTTAGCGACTTTAAAGGCTAATTTACAGCAGCAACAGGTAGAAGGTCAGGCAAGTAAAGTTGCCGCATCGCTTACAAAGGACACAGCCAGAGCCAACTTATTGTCGCAGCAAATTTCCTCGCGTCTATCTTTAGTAGATGGTGAGGTACGAGTTTTAGATACTAATGGTAACTTAACCGTTAGTAGCGTAGAAGAATTGACACAATCAATAAAAGCGGAATACCCGTTTTTGGTTGACGGGTCACAAGCCGCTGGGGGTGGCGCAACAGGTGGAAGCAGCGGGGCTGGGGATACCAAACAAGTAAGTCGTACGGATTTTGACTCAATGGATGCGGTAAAGCGTATGAATTTTGTTAAATCTGGCGGCAAAATTATTTAATTATTTTTTTGGAGAACCGTAATGGGTGATTTAACCTTAACAAGTCTAGCAAACGATATTTTCGTTGCTGCCGATACTGTAGGTCGTGAAGCTGTTGGCTACATTCCTGCTGTAACTATGAACGCTGATAGCTCACGTGCTGCTGTTGGTGATAACGTAACTGCTGCCTTTACTGCTGAAGCTGGTGCTTTGCAGGATATTGGCACAGGTGCAATGTCTATTCCAGAAGGTGAAGCTACTTCTATCACTGGTGAGACTTTAACTTTAGGTAACGCAAAAGCTGTACAGATTCCACTAGGTGCAGAGCAAGAGAAATTGCTTCGCAACACTGGTCGTTATGATTCTGTTTACGGTGACTTAATTGCACAAGCAATGCGTAAACTTACTAATCAAATGGAAGCTGACCTAGCTTTAGCTGCTAAGAATGGTGCTCGCACTGTTGCTGGTGGTACTGCTGGTACTGCTGCTTTTGGTTCTAACCTTGATTTATTAGCTTCTGCTCGTCAGCAGTTAGTAGACGGTGGTGCGCCACAGTTTGACGGTAATTTACAATGTGTTATGAATACTGCTGCTGGTGTAAATGTTCGCACTGACGCTGCTATGTTTAACGCTAACCAATCTGGTTCAACTGATGTTCGTGAGCAAGGTATTCTTATCAATGCACACGGCATTAACTTGCGTGAAACTGGTCAAGCTGCTTCTCACACTAAAGGCACTCTAGCGGGCAGCCCTTTAACTGACGTACTAGACGCTGCTGGTGCAACTTCTATCGCTGTAAATGGCGGTACTGGTTCATCTACTATCGTTGCTGGTGATTCAGTACAGTTTGGTGGCGCAGGTCAGAAATATGTCGTTGGTACTGGTACTGCTGACGCTTCTGGTGGAACTATCGTTCTTAACGGTTCTGGCTTAATTGATGCGGTTGCTAACGACTCTGCTGTTGCAATCGACAACAACTACACCGCTAACTCTGTATTCCACAGAAACGCAATCGAGCTTGCTATGCGCGCTCCTGCTGTTCCTTCTGTTGGTGATGCTGCTGATGATTCGCTTATCGTTCAAGACCCACATTCAGGTCTAGTATTTGAAGTGCGTATCTACAAAGGCTACAGACGTACGTTGTTAGAAGTTGGCGCGGTATGGGGTGTTAAGGTCTGGAAACCAGACTTTGTTACTACTATCTTAGGCTAATTTTTTAGTGCTTTGGGTGGCTTGCTTGGGTTTCTCTCCCTTTTCCCTTGCAGGTCGCCCATTTTTTTAGGGTGAAGAAATGGCTTTAACGGTAGAAACAGGACAACAGGCAACGAATGCTAACAGTTATGTTACTGTTGCTGCTTACGATGCCTACCTAAATGCTAGATACATTGGTCGTACAGATATAAGTGACGCGCAAGCAGAGGCATATATTCTGCGGGCGATGGATTACTTTGAGAATTTAGACTTCATTGGTATGAAAGCCACTGAAGCACAATCTTTGCAATGGCCTAGAAGCGGTGTAAATATCGATGGTTATGGCAAAGACACAGACGATATACCTAAAGAGGTATTAGTTTCTATTTACGAGTTAGCTTATGGCTTTGAGCAGGGTTTTGGTATAAACGACCCAATCTCCAGAGAGACTGTAAAAGAGAAGATAGGCGAGATTGAGGTAGAGTATAAATCCTCAAGCGCAGATCGTACTTTGCTTCCTGCGGCTGCTCAGGCGCTTAGAAAGCTAATCAAAAGCCCGATGAGGGTTGTGAGGGCATAATGGCCTTTGACTATGCACCACTAGCAAGTACAGCGGAAAGATTACTCACTGATTTCGGTCAGTCTGTAACCTTCTCCCGTTTCAGTCGTGGCAGTTACAGCCCATCTTCGGGTATGAGTAGTACAAGCCAAACGACATATACTGCTAAAGTGGTTTTGTTTAATGAGAGTAAGGCTGAAGAAAGCGATAACACTACACAAGTTATCGAGATTCCAGCCGTTGCGTACTCCGCAACACCGCCTAAAATTGGTGATACAGCAACAATTAACTCTGAGAAATTAAGAGTTATAGAAATTAACCCAGTGCAGCCAGCGACTACGGTAATTTATTATGAGCTTAGACTCAGAAGTTAAGGCTTACACAAATATAGCTATTGAAGATGCTCACAAGGTTGTTAAAAAAGTTGTGTCAGATGTAATGGTTAGTACTGTCAAAAAAACATCTAAAGACACAGGTAAGCTAAGGAATAGTTGGTATGCAAGTTTTGGTTCTCCAGTTATTGCTACTAGCGGTAGAAACCCAGATGATGATGGGGCAGATAGCCTTGATAGCGCAGATCGTGTAACAAGTAAGATAGATAAAAGTAAAATGGGCGAGCCTATATATTTTACCAACTCATTACACTACGCTTATAAGATAGAAACTGGTGGGTTTGCAAGAGCACCTCAAGGAATGATGCGAATTAGTATGAAGAACGCAGTTAAGGATTTTAAATGAGCGATACTGCTAGAGACTATAGAAACATTAGGGTAGCCCTGGAGACTCAATTTGATGGGCTATCCTCTTTAGGATTTACCAATAGAGTCTTTGAGAATCAAGAAGTTGATTTATCTACTTTTGATAAAGGAACTGCTGGTATAAAATGGATTAGAGGAACTTTGTTACCTGCTGATACAACAGCAGCGTCACTAGGTACTACTGGAACAGATTACCACCAAGGTATATTCCAGATAGATTATTTTAATGAAGTTGGCATTGGCGCTTTTGAAGATGATATGGATTCAATAGCCAACACATTTAAACGAGGTACGGTTTTGACCCACAGTGGTACTACCGTTAGAATTTTAAACGTATCACTAGGCGTTGGGCGCAGAGATGGTGCATTTTTTGTTAGAAATATAGATGTATCTTATTATGCGGTAACGCCCGCTAGGAGTTAATTATGGCAATTGCAAGTGGAACTAACGTAGTAGTTGGTTTTAAAGAAGAAACAACTTATGGAACGGCTGCAACTGGGACTGACTACACAATCATCCCTTTTAAGTCTGCTAGTTTAAGTTTAGCTAAGACTAATCACGAATCTGCGGTTATTACTGGCAATCGTGAATTACAAGACGTAATTATGGGCGCCCACTCTGTTACAGGTGAAATAGCTTTTGATTTAGCTCACCAGCCAGCATACATAGAAATGTTGCGCGGAGTTTTGGGAGATGATGCGTTAAGTGGTGGTGCTATGGAGATTGGCTCAGTTCGTCAATCTTACACTATAGCTCAAGACTTCGGCACTGACCTAAACGGTGGTGATGACGCACATATTTATAAAGGTTGTGAGTTTAATAACTTTTCAATGAGTATTCCTGCTGACGGTCTTATTGAGTGCTCTGTTGGTATTGTTGGCGCAACAATGACTACTGAAACTGCACCTTCTGATACCGATCCAGATGATGACGGAAGTAATTATGTTGAAGCTAACAACCCTTTCCATTCTTCTGACGCTACAATTACCTCTAGTGAGCTTGATGCAATCTTAACAGACCTTTCTTTATCTGTTGAGAACGGTATTGAGACTACTAACAAGGTTGGTGCGGTTATTCCAATCCAAGGTGGTATCGGTAAATGTCGTGTAAGTGGCTCTGTAACTGCTCACTTTCAAAGCGATGCTCTCTTAGAGAAGTTTATTAATAACACTTCAAGCTCTCTAACAGTCAGCTTTGGCTCAGGGGCTACTGGTATGAGTTTTACTATGGCTAAAATTATCTACACTACTGGTGCTGTTGAAGTAGGCGGTGAAGGGTTGTTATCTGTAGCTATGGACTTTGTTGCAGTAGCTAATAACGCAGCAACTTCTGCATTGGTAATTGATACAGATTTATAGTAAGACTAAATAGCCTCGCTGGGCGGGGCTTTACTTAACTAAAAAGGGTGATTTATGAAAGTAAGTGAACTTTATACAACTGATTTACACGAAGCTGGCTCTGAAGTAGAGATACTTGATGACCAAGGTAATGAAACAGGCCTTTTCATTAAAGTAATGGGTATGGACTCTCCTGTATTCCGAGCGCAAGCAAAGAAGCAGCAGAAATCATATATGGAAGCTCTTAGAGCGAACAAAGACTTTGATGACGAGTTAATGACTATAGATAGTTTGGTTGCATCAACAATAGGTTGGCGCGGCACAGACGAAAACTTTACTAAAAAGTTATGCAAGGAGTTATACACAAAAGCCCCTTACATCAGAGATCAGATTGACACTTTTATGGCTGACAGGTCAAATTTTACGACAGCCAAGCCGAAAAAATAATCGCGTTTGGCAAATGGGTTTTTTTTGCTAACGGTAGAATCAAGGGTAGTAAATCCACAAGGCTAGAACAGTGGAAAGCTATTGAAAGAATATCTGGTCGCGCTCCTAGAGAGTTGCACGATCAACCTACCCTTGACGACCACCTTATCAGCACTTGGAATGCTTACTGTCTAATCTCTAAAGGTGTGGAGAGTATAGGTCTGCAAGATATATTGGCTTACTCTAAACTGTATGACGAACACTTAGATAGATGGCAAATAAATGCCATTTTAGGCTTAGATGAAGAAAGGCTAAAACAATGGCAGACACAATCGCAAGACTGATATTTCAAGCAGACACTTCTGAAATAAAAGAAGCTAACAAAGAGCTAAAGAAGTTAGCAACGGAGTCTGGTAAAACTGCCAAATCTATTAGTGATGGGTCTAAGGCTCAAAAAGCAAGCACTACTGCGACAAACGCTAATACCGAAGCAACAAAAAAAGCTAACGCTATAAAAAGAGCTGAAATAAAAGCGTATGCCTTACAGCTTAGTGCTGTTAAAAAAGCGCATATAAATGCCCATCGAGAAGAATTAAAAAGAAAAAGTTTATCAGAGAAGATAAAACAGCAAAAAGCTGCGTCTGCAAAACTAACCAGAGAAAAAATAAAAGAAAAAGAAGCAGCAAAAAAACTAATAGCTGTACAAAGAGCTGAAATAAATGCTTACAAAGAGGCTGCAAGAAGAAAAATAGCAGCCGCAAAAGCATCAGAGAGGCTTGCAAAGAAACAAGCAAAGTTAGCTGAAAAATTAAATAAAACCTCCACGGCTGCTGGTAAGGTAAAGACAAAAACAGATGATATGGTTATGGGGCTAAAGAAAGCCTCTAACTCTGCTGCCGTATTAACTGGCCCACTTGGCGGTGTATCTGGTCGATTATCTTTCTTAGCTACAGGTCTTGCTAGGTTTGGCGCAGCGGGTCTTGCTGCTGGCGTTGGGTTCGCTGCTATAGGTACTGCTGCTGGCGTTGCTTTAAGCACTTTTAAAAGATACGAAGAACAAATGTTTAGGCTGCAAGCTGTAGTAAAGGCTACAGGTGGTGCAGCAGGATTTTCTGCAAGTCAATTAAATGATATGGCGGTGGCGTCTGCCAGAGATACAATGGCTAGTGCAGAGGATATTAGAAACGCGCAAGGCATTATGCTGACCTTTAAAGCGGTACAGGGAGATGTATTTAAAAGGTCTATAGCCCTTACTTCTGATGTTGGCGCAGTTATGGGAACCACAGCAGCCAGCGGAGCTAAGTCTCTAGGTAAAGCATTAGAAGATCCAATAAATAATCTATCTGCATTAACAAGAAATGGTATTAGCTTTACTGAGGCTGAAAAAGATAAAATAAAAGCCTTAGCTGAGTCTGGAAAGTTAAGCGTGGCGCAAGGATTAATTCTTGACAAAATTAATGAGCAGGTTGGCGGCGCTTCTGGTGGCGGCGGCCTTTCTGCTGCAACAGACCTACTTAAAGATAACTTTATACAGCTTGGAATTGGGTTTGCTAAAACTTCAGGCTTGGCATCTTTAGCTGCACAGACGATAACAGGTTTGGCGAAGGCTGTCGGGTTTTTAGCTGACGGAGTAACTGACACGACAGATGAGCGTTTAGCTAAGGTTGATAAAGAGATCGCTGTTCAGAAGATGCTTGCAGAAGATGCGGAAATGTTCGCGAATGTAAGACTGAAAGCGGAGATGAAACTTAAAAAACTACAACAAGAAAGGAATGCCTTAGCACCGCCAGAAAAGAAAAAAGCAACTGGTGGCTTTGTAGACGATTTTGATGATTACAACTTTGAAGAAGATGACGAAAGAGAAGATCCTTTAGCAAAACTACGGGAAGATATTGCAAAAGAAAAAGCAGCTAAAGATAAAGCTGCTGCTGACGATGAAAAAAGAAAAGAAAAAGCCAAGCAAAAAGAAATTGCCAGAAAAGAGGAAGCCAAGGCTGCAAACCAATTAGCCGCAGAGGAAGAAATGGCTCAAGCGGCTATTTATCAACTTCAGCGTCAAGACAGACTCACAGAAGCCGCTTTGTTTGAGAAAGAACTTAAAGATCAATTAGCGCAACAAGATATAGCTAGAATGGTTGCTGCTGGTGAAATTGAGGCTAGTACAGCGCAGGCATTACTTGAAGCTAAACTTGATAGAATTAGATCGGAGTACGATCAAGAGTTAGAGGTTATTGAAGAAAAAGAGCAAGAAAAGTCTGATGCCAGAGTAGCTAGAGAGGAAAGAGAGCTTAAAGAAAAGTCAAGATTGGGCGATCTTGAAGCTCAAGCTAAAATCAAAAGAGATAAGTTTGAAAAGCTAAGTGAGATACAAAAAGCCAAGTTTATGACTGGTATGTATGCTAAGGCTTTTGGCACGTTTGCGGGTCAAAGTAAAAAAATGTTTAAATTGCAAAAAGCTGCTGGTATTGCTAACGCAACAATAAATATGTTTGAGGGCGTCAATGCTGGTGTGAAGTTGGGCTGGCCTATGGCGATACCCGCGGTTGCTTACGCTTTAGGCACAGGTATGAATAGCATTAAGCAAATACAGGCACAGCAGTTTGATGGCGCATCGTCTGGTGGCGCATCGTCTGGTGGTGGCGGTGGCGGTGGCGGTGGCGCAACCCCATCAATAGGTACGCCACCCATACAGCCAGCAGATCAAATAAATGAAGTTATTGCACCACAGCCTATAAACGTATCTGTAGATGGCTCTATTGACCCAGAGGGTGCAAGACGTATCATAGAGGCTATTAACGAAGCGACCGAAGATGGTCTTGAGATTAACGCATTGGTGGGTTCATAATGTCCGGAGCACTTTTAGTAGATAACAAACTGCACCACGAATACTGGCGAAAAAGGTCTGGCACAACCAGTGTATCTTATGTTGCTGCAACCGTGGATGGGTACGCTCCACCACCAGAGGGCTTTTCTTTTACCAATGCGTTAGATGACAACGCTGGAACCAGCTTCAAGGTAAGTAACTTTAATGACCAAGTAGATGTAACGCTAACCTTCCCTACCGGAATATCTTTAAATGGCTTTGCTGTTTATGGGCATAACTTAACTCGCAATCAGGGATTAAAAATAACCTATAGCACAGACGGTACTAACTTTTTCGAGTTTGAAGGCACTCCATACACAGAAAACACATATAAGCCAGTTGATAACTTTTATAAACCTTTTGGCGCTGTATTTTCAAGCGTCATATCAAGTATTGTTAAGTTGAGATTTGAAACTATTAGCTGGAGTCCTGATAGCTACATTAGTATTTTATCTGCTGGCGTTTGGGTTACCTCTGGGGTAGAGATAAGCGCCCCGTTTATACCGCCAACATTTACGACACAAGAATACTCTATAAAAAGAAATAACAAAGGAAATCATCTTATATCTGATGTCAGAAGGGTGCCTACAAAACTTTCTATAAACTTGCAAAAGTTTAGTGAAGATGAATTATACGCCACAAGTGATAGTGCACAACTAACCACTATAAATGGATTAACTGCAACATACCCTTTTATTGAGTATATGGGATATTTTTTATCTCGGCATCCGTTTTTCTTTATGTACACAAAAGGTTATTCAACAGATTCAGCGGCTCAGCAAATAATAGACCAGCAGAAAATTTATTTCTGTACAACAGATAAAGGTTTAAAGCCGCCCAGTTATAGTTCTCCAACATTGTTAGATTGGAAAATTAACGCTTTGGGGTACATAGAGTGACTATAGAATGGAGTCCAGAACCCTTACTTACATACCTGCCTTACTGGTGGGATGGCTCAGATGTAAATAGTAATTATGTAGTGTCGAAGCCTGTTATTGGTAAAGGCCAACTTTCTTGGAGGAATAAGGGCACAATAACCGCTTTTTTAAGAGCGGAAGATTCAGATGGCGAGTTCACTTCTACACTCAATTATCGACCTAAGTTTATGGGTAAGCAAATTACAAAATTATCCATAGTAGCTAATGGCAATCAATATTACGCCCCTTTAAATAGCCAATTTGAAATTAAATTATTAAGCTCCGAAAACTTAGCAGGCGGAGACTCAGACAAGGCCGCCGAAAGAAGTATAGTTTACATATCTGGAACGACACAGAATGGTGGTTTTGTTTCTATACGCAACGTAGGTGGCTCTTATGGTTACGAAGTTGGCGACCTTCTTTACGATGCGTCAGGTGGTGCAGGTCAGGGTGTAAATGCGGCTACATTTAGAGTAGATGAGGTTGCAGACTTAGGCGGAGTTTATTTCAATGAAACAGATAATGAAGATAACTTCCTTGTACAGGATGGCGCTCTACCCAATGATTATATTTTTTCAATACAGGAATCAACTGTATTTATTGCTTGCTGCTTAAATGATGACGGTGATGATACAGATGCTTTTTTTAAGATAATTGATGAAGCCGATCAAGGAAGGGATATAACCTTAATCTACGGCTCATCAGGTGTGGGGCAAGAGACTCAGTATAATGTTGGATTAAAGTACACAAACTCAAGCGGGAACGCAGTAGTTGACCCTGCCGCATACCCTACAGATGCTAGGGCGGAAGGCGACAACAGTATTTACCAGTTTACTATGTCTGAAACTGTTGCTGGTCAGTTTAGAGTTAATGGTGTTAAGCAGTGTGACTTAGAAGTTATGAAAATGCCTAGTACGTTTAGGTTTTGTTTTATGTCTGACGGATTTTCTGCGTCAGAAATTCAATCTACATCTTCAAGAGGGGCGCTTTATGAGGTTTTAGTCTTTAACAGGCGGCTTGATGAAGAAGAAATACAAAAAGCCGAAGGCTACCTTAATGCAAAGTATAGACTTAACTGTTTAGATACATCGCAGCCATTCTCTAATGAGCCACCAGACATTGATGTTGACCCACCTACTTCGCCGCCGTCGCCAGAGCAGCCATCAGACCCAACAACGCCGCCTGTTCTGCCACCGCCGCCTGAGCCTGACCCAGACCCGCAGCCAGTTCCGCCAGCGGCTCCACCGACTATTAGTGAGATAACTGGTTCGTATTTGTTTGGCGGCGCTCATAGATTGTCCCCTAGAAATCCTGTACAGCTTGTAGAGATGTTTTTAGATTTCTGTGATAACCAGTATGGCGTTGATGATACTGTATCAACTTGCCAAGCGTCAGGTGGTTCTGGTTTTGAGTGCTATAACACAAAAGAAACTTGCCAAGACCCTACAAACTACAATAGGTCTAGTAATGGAACTTTGGGCTACAAATTTACTTCTGAAGTAGGCAATACGCTTCCTAATATAAAAGCCCTTCCTGCTATTATTTCCGTTACCAGCGCGCCAGTTGAAATACAACCAACAAAGGGTGTATCGGTAAGGGCTAATGTAACTATAAAGTTAAGAGATTTTTATGACACTGGGGCGGAAGTAGACCCGTATTTCGAAACAAGAAATGTAATAGCTTTAGAGAATGGGTCATATTTTCAAAAGTTAATGCGCCGTAACCCGCATTACATTAACAGGCCAATTAGAATTAGCGATGGTTACATAGATCAGGCAGGTAGAGAGCAGTTCTACGGTGGGGTTAGGTCTTACATTATAAGTAGTATGTCTTTAGATAAAGATGTCTTAACCATAAAATGTAAAGACCCTTTATCTCTAGCAGAAGAATTAAAATCTTTAGTTCCAACACCTTCTAACTTCTCATTAGGGGCATCAATTACTGGTGGCCAAACGCCTAACCACGTTGCCTTAAAATATGACGGTATTACTATAGACCACACAAATCCCTTAGATGTTGCTAAGGTTACTAATTATTTTGGTGCTAATGATGAGGTTGGGTTTGTTAGAATCAATGATGAAATACTAAAATATCAGGTTCATATAGACTCTAATCACGCAGCAATAGATATAACTAACCGCGATGAGTGGGGAACTAAGCACGGAAATGAGAATCACGATGTAAATGATATTGTACAAAAGTGTACTTTTTTTGGAACTTACGATGGAACTGGTAGCTCGGTAACTATAAACGATGTAGCGTATCAACTTTTAGTAAATGAAGCTGGCATACCTGCATCAGCTATTAACAACCTTTCTGGGGGCAAGTATAGCTGGGCTGATGAGCGCACAAGTTGGCTATCCTCACTTAGAGTAGATGCCATATTAAGTGAGCCTAAAGAGGTTAATAAGCAATTATCACAGCTAGGCTCTATGGTCGGTGTAAACTTTTTTTATGAGGATAAAAGTAGTAAAGTAGTGATGAGGGCAGAAACGCCTGAGTTAGATGTCAACACGATATTAACTATTACTGATGAAGAAATAGTAGAGGATAGTGTCAAGATAATAAACTCTGAAAAGGAAAGGGTTTCGCGTGTTTACTATTACTACAATATAAGAAATCACACATCTGATAGGGATAAGCCTAAAAGTTACAAAAACTTATACATAGCTATAGATTCAGACAGTGAGACTCCTGATGAATATGGTAAAGGCGCTAACAAAATTATCTACTCTTGGGGTATAAAAGATACATCAACTGCAACCAGTGTATCGCAAAGAGTTTTAGGTAGATTTAAAAAGACACCTAAAACAATAACTTTCAAACTTGACGCCTCAAGAGCTATATTGAGTACAGGCGATCATTTTTATATAAGAACTAGGCACTTGTTAGACCCTAATGGCGATATAGAAAGGCTGGAAATGCAATGCCTATCTAATAAGTTTGACTCGAAAAAACAGTGTTACGAAATAAAAGCTAAGCAATTTAGGTTTGGTACTGTTAACTTTGCAGAGATTACTACTAACACTGTAGGTGGTTTTGATAAGGATGCCGCTGACAATACTAGCGCAGGTTATAACTCTGTAAATGACGCTACAGGCGGCACAGGAACATCTTTAGACCCGTATGTAGGTCTAAGGTCTACAAATGCGTTTATATGCGACCATAATCACGTTACACTCTCTATAATAGATGGTGGTTCAGGGTTTACAAATGGTGAGACTTTAGAATTTAAACCAGATGAGTCAAGCACAGGTGCGGCATCTAATACCAGAAACTTGACTGCAACTTACACCCAGTCATCTGGTGAAATAACCTCTATAACGGTCACATCGAACGCAGAAAGTGGTGAATTAGTAGGCGATTCACATAATAGCTACGCTGCCAATGAAATACTTACGGCATCGCCAAACGCTGCTGGTGGTAATGTTTTAAGAGTAAGATTGACTAAACTGCCAAGAATGTCTGGTGGGCAAGAGCCATACATAATTATTTAGGAGAGTAAAATGACTACTTACAGAGATATATCAGACACAGAGGTGCAGGTAGACGCCCCTTTAACTCAGCAGCTTATGCAGGCTTTAAAGGACAACCCAGAAGCCATAGCGCAAGCCGCATCTGGAGCCACTAGAATAGACCCAGCAGCATTAGAAAAAAAGGCAATGACAGTCGGCAATTACGTTATTGGACAGTTTAATATCGGCAGTACCTCTGGCGCGGATAAGGGTGGCGACAGAGATGCGTACTTCAAGTTTAGAGCACAAGGTACAGTTAGACTAACCTATAGGCTTTTCTACCATAGTTATGGTGGTTTTACTGAAAGTGCTAGCCTTACAATATATAAATCTACAGATAACGGAGCTAACTACACTTCAATTCATACAAGCGACATACTAACTGGCGGTGACGACACAACGGAAGATGAAATAGAGCACACGTTTAATGTAAATGACCGAGTTAGATTTGGAACAAACGCTGGCGGCGCCGCTGGTATATCTGCGTATGGGTTTGTTAGCGTTGGTGACTCTAGCTCTGTTTACGGTGTTCAGTGTGCAAGATTACGGTCAATTAATTAAATTTAACAAATTAAACAACAGGTAAAAGAAAATGGCAAAATTAACAGCAGGAACAGATTTTTCACCACGCTTATCGCGCAGCAGTGGTCAAGGTATAATACAAGTTGATTACGGCGACACTACTGTATATCTTTGGGGTAGCGTAGAGGGTAAGCACTGGACTTTGATTGAATCATTTACAGCAGACGCTATTAAAGAAGTTGTTTTAACCCCCTTCTTTGTTGTAAGCGGCTCGGCTTCTGACCAGACTACTGTTATCGGTACAAGTCAAGTATGGATTAGCGAAACTCGCGGGGGTTAATAATGCCAAAGCCAACAATTATAACAGCCCAAACAAAAGGCTACTCATCAACAGGCGGCTCTACAGCCACAAAAATCTATGAGGATGTTGTTGTACCAGCAGAGGCTAACACGCTTATAGTTCTTCTTGGTTCTACTTCTGATGAAGGAGTAAGGTCGTGGACAAACTTAACTTACGGTAATTCAGCAGCAGTAAGAACACACTTAGTAGATGTATCAGCCATTGATAACAGTCCCTCGACTGTAGTAGCTATATTCGATGTATCGGGAGCTGGCGCTATGACAGCAGATGTCGTAGGAACCTTAAGCACAGCCACAGGCGGAAGCACAGTTTGCGGCGTTGTTTGCTCTACTGGTTTTATTGAAAGCTATAGTACAAGTGTAGAAAGGTCTACTACGACTGACCAGCACAGGGTATTTAGCCCGAACTACGCAAACAATATTGCTGTAACACTAACTTGTCTCCATCAAGATTTGCCCGACTTGTCGATCACTAATGGAACTGAATTGTTTAAATATCAGGATGCTGGTAATTCTACTAACGTAGGTACTTTTGCAATATCTCAAAGCACAAGCAATGCTCAAGGTGGTAAGGTTACTTC
>Ga0187219_1000605_pt1 | contig 17192 bp, 17 predicted proteins | sample 13SPOviralmetaG_FD_130162 | JGI IMG/M metagenome (GOLD analysis project Ga0187219, IMG submission 130162) | Marine viral communities from the oligotrophic San Pedro Time Series (SPOT) site, San Pedro Channel, CA, USA - 13 SPOT_SRF_2010-07-21... | ecosystem: Environmental > Aquatic > Marine >... | reverse complement strand
TTCAAACACCAGAGGATAGTGATGACAACTAACTTTCCAGAAAAAGGTGATGATAAAAAAATATCTTTAAGAAACTCTAATTTTCCACAATTCGATTATAAGTTTGCTAAAGCGATGAAAGATAATACTCCCAAGATTTGGAGAGCTGGTGGAAATATTCGTGGTAATGAAGCCTATGAATTTTGGACTAAAGCAAGAAATGGTCAAGAAACTGAAGGTGTCACGAAATGGATCAAAGAACGAGAAGCATGGGCATCTCGACACTTTAGAGATGGAAAACAATTTAAAGATGATCCAACATTACAGCCGAATATGTCAAATGTTGCTGGAGTTGTCGCACAAATTAAATGGGGTGTTATTGGTACTCTTGGTGAACAAAGAATGAAAGATGTCATTTTAGAATTGACAAAGAAGCAAGAAGGTAAGAAGAATATAGATATAAAACAAGTTTCTGCGAGTGTGAAAAAAGCCTTAGAAAAAAAGGTCAAAGATCACAACGAAGAAGTCAAGGATAGTAAAGTTAAATGGAATGCCAGAACAACTTTAGCTGAATTGACAAAGGTAATGGAAAGAGGAATTGGTGCATATAAAACTAATCCACAAAGTGTTAGACCGAGTGTCTCATCACCAGAACAGTGGGGATATGCTAGAGTTAATTCCTTTCTTTTTGCATTACGAACAGGAAGATTTCAAGGTGGTAAACATGACACCGATTTATTACCAGAGGATCATCCAATGAAACCAAAAAAAGATGAGGAAAAGAAAATGGTTGATATAGAAAAAAGACACATCATCGCTGTTTCAGAGGATGAAGATAGTGTCACAATTAAATATGGTAAATCAGATGATTATGAAAGTGGTCTCCAAAGTCGTGAAAAAGACGAGGATAAGATGGATCATTTAGAAGAAGAAGAAAAAGATGCTCATTATGATGAAGAAAAAGATATGCACGAAGATGAGGAAAAAGATGGTCATGAAGATGAAAAGAAGGAAATGACCGATGAGGAAGAAAGAGATGCACACGAAGAAGAAGAAGAAGAAGAGGAAGAAGATAAACAAGATAAAGCCTTTTCAAATAATGTAGTGTATAGACATTTTTCATTAAAATCAGAAGAAAGTGAAATGATTGATGAAAAAAATAGAACTGTAAGAATAGCATTCTCCTCTGAACAGCCTTATGAAAGAGATTTCGGAATTGAAATTTTAGATCATGATAGAGCTAATTTAGAATTTATGGCTTCAGGAAATGCACCATTGTTATTAGACCATGATGCAACGAAGCAAATAGGAATTGTTGAAAACGCTTCAATAGACTCTGACAAGGTAGGAAGAGCCTCAGTAAGATTTGGAAAATCACCACTGGCTGAAGAAGTTTTTAATGATGTAAAAGATGGAATACGCAGAAACATTTCTGTGGGTTATGAAGTCTTTGATATGAAGGCAGTCGAGAAGGGAAGCGAGGAAGAGGGATCTTCCAAACGGACTTTCAGAGTTGCGTTCAAGCCATTAGAAGCTAGCATAGTTTCAATACCAGCAGATACTTCCGTTGGTGTTGGGCGATCTGCTTCAATTACTACAAACAATAGAATAGAAGGGAAAAACAACATGTCCGAAGAAAAAACAGTAAATCCTAATGATATTCTGAAAGCTGAAAGAAAAAGAGTTGATGAGATTTTAGCTTTAGGCTCTGAGCATAACTGCAAAGACTTAGCAAATGATCACATCAAATCTGAAACTTCAGTAGAAGAATTTAAAGGGGTTTTATTAAACCAAATAAAAGATAAGCCATTATCATCAAGTAATGAATTAGGTTTATCTAAGAGAGAAAAACAAGAATATTCTTTATTCAAAATGATCAATGGTCAATTATCTGGTCGTTGGGATAACGCAACTTTTGAAAGAGAGTGTTCAGATGAAATCGCAAAACGTACAGGTAAAGCACCTCAAGGTATGTATGTTCCAACAGAAATCTTTGCAAGAGACTTAACTCAATCAACTGCAACTGCTGGTGGACACATTACCCCAGATACACACAGAGGCGATTTATATATTGATGCACTTAGAGAACAGGCTTCTGTTCTTAGAGCAGGTGCTACAGTATTTAGAGGATTAAAAGGGGATATTAAAATACCTCGTTTAACAACTAAAGGCACTGTAGGATTTGTTGCTGAAAATTCAGCAGTATCAGAAACTAACCAAGCATTTGATCAGGTCACAATGACTCAAAGAGACCTTGGTGGTTTTGTAGATATCTCAAGACAGCTAATGAACAATGCAAATCCATCAATCGAGCAGATTGTAAGAAACGATATGACACAGCAAATTGCTCTTAAAATTGATGATGTAGCATTTGAAGGTGGAGCATCTAATGAGCCAACTGGTATTACACAAACAGCAGGCATTGGTTCTGTTGCTATTGGTACTAATGGTGGTGCGATTACTTATGATGCAACTATTGATCTTATCAAAGAAGTTGCAACAGATAACGCACTTAAAGGTAGTCTGGGTTATGCTGTGACTCCTGAGGTTGTTTATCAAATGAGAAAAACACCAAAGGTAGCATCAACTGACTCAATGATGATTATGGACAGTGCTGATAGTCTTAACGGATATCCAGTATTCCAAACATCTCAATTACCTAAAGACCTTACAAAAGGATCATTAAGTAGCACAGCTCATGCGATGATCTTTGGAAACTTCCAAGATTTATTAGTGGGTTTTTACTCAGGTCTTGATATCCTTGTTGATCAGTTTACTGGTGCTTCAGCAGGAACAGTAAGATTAGTATTCTTCCAAGGTGTAGATATTGCAGTTAGACATCCTGAGTCTTTCTCAGCAATTCTAGACATTGACGAGACTGCATAATAATAAATAAATAATATCCAGCATCCCATTAGGGGTGCTGGTTTACAAGGAAGGTTAAAAAATGAAAATTAAATTAATTAGAAATGTTTGCTTAGATGGTAAATCATATTCCAAAGATGATATAGTTGATACCACTGATCAGAATGGTAGCCAGCTAATTAGGATGGGTAAAGCTATTCCTTCTGATGGACAAAATAAATCTGTTGGACTAAAAGCATCTAAACCTAAAAAAAAATTAGAAGTTAAGGATGAATCCACCAGTAGTAGTATCTTGGATTGACTCTGGCTACGCTGACTCCTCTTGGATAGAAGCTAAGTCAAGAATAAATAAACCGATGCCAACTGCTCATTCAGTCGGTTGGCTATATCATAAATCAAAAGACAAAGTCATCTTGTATTCTGCTTGGTGTTCCATAGATGGCAAATACGAAGATGGTTGCGAAGGATCATTACAAGAGATTGCAACTAAAAATATTTTAAGTATAAAAGAATTATCATGGCAGTAGAAAAAGTAGAAGATAGAACATTATTATTAGCAGACTTTGGTATCACAGCCACAGTCACACCTAGTGGTGGAAGTGCCTCGGACATTACTGTGATTTTTGATAATGAGTATATAGACGTAGATATTGGAGAAGCTGGGGTACAATCTACACAACCAAAATTTATATGTAAGACAACTGATGTCTCTTCTTTAACAGAAGGAGATACTGCTGTTATTAATTCCACAACTTACTACATTCAAATTATCCAACAAGATGGAACAGGATTTAGTGAAGTCTTTTTAAGGGTAGCTAGCTAATGGCACATCAAAGAAAAACGATTAGAGATAATGTGATTACTACTTTAACTGGATTGACCACTACAGGATCAAGAGTTTTTAATACGAGAATACTTCCTAATTTAGAGAGCAATCTACCCTGTCTAAATGTTTACACCATTTCAGAAAGTAGCGAGGAAGTCGATTTTTTATCCATTCAACGAGACCTAACTTTGGCTATTGATGGATATGCAAAAAATTCTTCTACAATAGAAGATGCCTTAGACACAATATCTAAAGAAGTTGAGAATGCTTTAGGAACTGATGTCACCAGAGGCAATACAGCTTACGATACTTTTTTGTCATCAACAGAAATGGACTTATCGACAGAAGGTGATATACAAATGGGTACAGTAAGACTTCAATTTACTATTCGTTATAGAACTGCTAAAACGGATAGTGAAAGTCATTCATAAGAAAGGAATATAAAAATGGCAACTATATATGGCAACAATGGAGAAATTAAGATTTCTTCTACTGCGGTAGGAGAGGTAAAATCTTGGTCTCTGACAATAAGTAGAGATACAATCGAAGATACATCTATGGGAGATGACTCAAAAACTTTTGTTTACGGAAAAGCATCTGCATCTGGAACGATTGAAGTTCACTTTGATGATGATGACTCTGCTCAAGGAACACTAAGAGATGCTGTTCTTAACGGAACTTCAGTAGCTTTAGACTTATTTACTAATGCTAGTGCAACAAGTGGTACTGATTACTATTCATGTACAGCCTTAATTACTTCACAAGATATCAGTGTTGAAATGGACTCCATTGAAAGTAGAACTTATAATTTTACAGTAAATGGTGCAGTGACTAAGAGTGCAGTATAGGTAAATGCGAGAGATAGATAAGCTGAAAGAGTCCTATAAAGGACAACAAAAACTAGAGTTAAAAATCCCAGAGATAGGAGATCAGATTTATGCTGTTGATCCTTTAACTGTTAAAGACGCACAAAAGATATTAGGTCTGTTCAACGATAAGAAAGAGTTTGAAGGCTTAGTAGAATGTGTCATGAAGTTAAAGAGAGAAGATGGAAGTTCTGTTTTTCTACCTAATGATCGAACTTTTTTAATGGGAGAAACTTCTATTGCTTTTGTTCAAAGAATTGGGAATGAAATTGCTCAATATTATTTATCATCTGTAAGTGCTGGTGAGGTAAAAAAAAACTCTTAAATAATGTAGATTATTTTAATTTATTCGTACTTGCTGAACATTTACACAAAACTGCTTATGAAATCGAACAAATGGATTTTTATGAGTACATAGCTTGGGGAGAATACTTAGACATAAAAAGTAAACGCAAATAATGGCTAAAGATGTAAAATTTAATATAACAGCAGTTGATAGAACAAAAAATGCTTTTAAGTCTGTTTTAGGTGGACTGAAAAAAGTATCAGGTGCTTTATTAAATTTTAAAACAGCTATTGCAGGTGCTGTTGGTGTTGCTGGATTAGGGTTATTAATTAAACGATCCTTAGAGGCAACAGACCGCATAGGAAAACTTTCTAGTGTTTTAGGTTTCTCTGTTAAAGAACTCCAAACATTTAAATTAGCTTCCCAAATTGGTGGAGTAGAATTAGAAACCTTTTCTAAAGGTGTAAGACGATTAGTCGATAACTTTGGTGACTTCATGGATGGCACTGGAGAGGCTAAGAAAACATTTGAAGCATTAGGTATATCTGTTGAAGAGGCTAATAAACTCAGTGGTGATCAATTTGCCATTTTAGGATTAGTTGCTGATCGTTTAAATTTAGTCACTAATAGCACAGATAAACTTAAATTTGCTATTGAAATATTCGGTGGTCGTGGTGCTGAACTCATCAATGTTTTAAAAGGTGGTTCTGAAGCTATTGCAGAATTTCAAAGACAATCAGAACAATTTGGTGCTTTAAATGAAGAACAAGTAAAACAAGTTGAGGATTTAAATGACTCTATAGTAAGACTTAAAACTTCTTTTGCTAATATTACAAATCAAGTTGTTGCTAATCTATCACCAGCTTTAACTTCTTTAATTGATGATTTTAATGAATCTTTAACTACCACTGAAGAAGGTGGATCAAAGGTCACTGAATTAGGGAAAACAATTTCTATTGCTGTAATTAAGGGTGTTAGAACAAGTTTACAAGCATTAGCTGAATTAATAGCAGGATTTGAAAATACATTTTTAAAATTTAGAATTTTTGAACGCAATCCTGTTTTTTTCTTCAAAAAAGATATACAGAATTTTAAAGAATTAGAAGAAGAATTAAATAAACAAAAGGCTGTACTAGAAGCATTTAAAGAAGCAGGGGGTGAGGGCTTCTTAGAGTTTGAGGGTAGAAGATTTCTGCCTGCTATGTTTGAAGCAGATGTTAAAAGACTTGAAGCATTTGTTGAAGAACTTAGAGAAGCAGGTTTTACAATAGATGGTTCTTTTACAAAAAGTATTAATGTTTTAAATGATTTAGAAAAAAGTGTTTTAAATAATAATCAAGCCTTAGAAGATTTATCTGTAATTAATCGTGAGATTACACTTGCTGATAATATTATCAAAACTAATGCAAATGTAGATATTTTGCATGGATCGTTAGAAGAATTACATGATCAGTTTCGAGAAACATTTCAATTATCAACTCTAGAAAAATTTAAAATAAAAATATCAGATTTAAAAGTTGGAGCATTTGATGTTTTAATTTCTACCACAGAAAGTCTAAGTGAAAGTTTTGCAAAAACATTTACTGACGCAATCTTTCAAGTAAAGAGTTTAAAAGATGGTATGAGAGAGTTAGCTCGAAATGTAGTGATGCAATTAATTCAAGGTTTAATTCAAATAGGTTTACAAGTATTTATTTTTGATCCTTTATTAAAAAAGATTAGAAGCATGGCAGATGAAGAAAAGAAAGTGAATGATCAACTGAAAACTCAAATAGGCTTGCGTTTAATCTTAGCTTTATTCGGTGGTGGTCGAGCTAGTGGTGGTAATGTAGAAGGTTCATCAGGTGGTCGTGCTAGTGGTGGATATGTTCAAGGTTCAAGACCGATGGGTGGAGCTACTGGTCGTGGAAAAGCATATATGGTGGGCGAGAGGGGTGCAGAATTATTTCGCCCCAGTGAAGATGGAACAATTATTCCTAATGACAAATTAGGAACTACCAATAATGTCAATATAACAATTATGGCAAATGATACCGAAGGATTTGATGATCTCTTGATTAAAAGACGATCAACTATTATTAATGTTATTAACGATGCACTAAATACACAAGGAAAGGAAGCATTAGTATAATGAGTGGTACATATCCAACTAGTCCTGAATTTAGATCAATGAATTTTAGTAGTGAGCAAAAAACTATTACATCTACTACTGACTCTGGGAAAATGTTTAGCGTTCAAGTTGATGGACAACGATTTAAATTTTCAGCTAGTTATCCACCAATGAGCAGAACAGATTTTGCACCAGTACTAGCCTTTATTATGAAACAACGATCACAAAAAGAAACATTTCAAATAGCACTGCCAGATTTAAAAAATGCTAAAGGAACTGTATCTGGTACTGTTTTAGTGAATGGTTCTCATACTGCTGGAGACACAACAATCACTGTCGATGGGATGACTGGTAATTTATTGGCTGGCGATCTTATTAAGTTCTCGCATGGTAAGGTATATATGATTGTGGCTGATGTCACTGCTGATGGATCAAATGAAGCAACTTTGACTATTGAGCCACCATTAAGAGAAGCATTAGCTAATGACTCTAGTGTGACTTATGACAATGTTCAATTTACAGTAAGATTAATAAATGATGTACAGCAATTTAATGTACAAGTAGATAATTATTATAGATACGAAGTTGATTTCATAGAGGCTCTGTAATGGCTAGAGGTTTATCATCTGATCTTTTAACAGAACTATCCACTAATAATATTAAACCTATTTTATTAGTAGAAATATTATTTCCAACACCTCAACGATTAACAAATCATTACAAAGATATATCACATAACTCTAACACTTATTCTGCTTCTGGACATTTATTAAATATTACAGCTAAATCAGAAAACGCAGAATTGGATGTAGCTAATTTTACTGTTAAACTTTCTGCTGTTGATAGTGCATTTACATCTATCTTATTAAATAACAATGTGTCAAATGATGAAGTCACGATTGACATAGGATTATTAAATGGTTCAGATGCGTTAATTGACACTTATCAATTTGATAAAGGTTATATTGAAAGTTTCAGAATAAATACTGACAAGGCAACCATCGATTTAATTTGCACTTCTCATTTCTCTGATTTTAGTCGAGTCGCAGGTCGTAAAACAAATGAGGGAAGCCAACAAAGATTTTTTCCTAATGATCGAGGAATGGAATTTGCTGGTTTAACAGTGCAAGATATTTTATGGGGAAGAAGTAATTGATTGATGAAGTTGTTGATTTTTTTCAATCATTTAAGAAATATCAAGATATACCAACGCAGGTAATTAAGAACCAAATTCAACCGAGCTTCTATCATCATCAATATAAGATATTTAGAGATCAGGAAATAACAGGATTTTTAAATTGGGCATATTTAAACGATATGACAAAAACAAAATTTACAAGACATGGAATTATTGATTATGGAAATTGGAATTGTGGCGATAATCTTTGTTTTGTACATTTACTTTGTAGAAAAAATTTAAGAGATATGATTAAGTGGGCTAAGAAACATTTTGGTTCAGATATGCAATATGATAAACAAGTGGCTTGGATTAGAATTAACAAAGATATAACGAAAGTGATGAGGATTACAAATAAATGGGGCAGGTAGTAGATTTTATACAAGATGTTGCTCAGAAAGTTGTTTCATGGTTTATTGATATTCCTGAGATACCTGATACGCCTGAAGTTGAAGAGATTAGGGGTACTCAGCTCAATAAACAATCAAACAATGCTCAGATACCTGTAATTTATGGAGAACGATTAGTTGGTGGTACAAGAGTCTTTTTAGAAACCTCTGGCACAGATAATACTTATCTCTATGGTGCGATGGTTATTTGTGAAGGTGAAATTAATGCTATTACAGAAATTCAAGTTAATGATAGTCCTGTGACTTTCTCTGGTGGTTTTGCCGATGGTACAACCATCACTTCTAATGATAGTAGATATGGTACAACAATCCAGATACAACCTTTTTATGGTACTGATGGACAATCAGAGTCATCCCTTTTAAATAACCTTTCTAATTGGTCTAGTGGAAACAGACCATTAAGTGGACTATGTTATATTGCATTTCGTTTTGAATGGGATGCAGACAAATATACAGGCATACCTAACATTAAAATAAAAATACAAGGTCGTAAAGTTTCTACTTTTGATAGTGGGGGAAGTGAAACAACTGGAGTTTATTCTACAAATCCTGTTTGGTGTTTATTAGATTTTTTAAGAAATGAAAGATATGGAAAAGGTATTGCTACAACAGATTTGGATATATCAAGTTTTTATACTGCATCTACTGTGGCTGACAGCACAGTCACTTATTATGGATCAACGACTGGTAAATTATTTGAATGTCATGCAGTCATTAACACGAATAAAAAAATTATAGAAAATGTCAAAGTATTTTTAAAAGGAATGAGAGGATTACTTCCTTATGTTCAAGGAAAATTTAAACTCTTAATTGAAAGCACAGGAACAGCAACCTTCTCTTTAAATGAGGATAATATCATCGGTGGAATTAAATTAGAGAGTGAACGCAAAAATGAAAAGTTTAATCGATGTGTTATTAATTATATTTCAATAGAGAAAAACTATCAAGCCGATACAGTTGTCTATCCTGAGACAGATGCAGATCATCAAACACTAAAAACTGCTGATGGTGGTTTCTTGCAAGAAGCTAATGTCACCTTAGGCACTATTAATAATCCCTATCAGGCTTTACAGTTTGGTAAAATTATTCTTAATCGATCAAGAAATAATTTAAAACTATCTTTAAAAGCTAATTATCAAGCTCTGGATTTAGCGATTGGAGATATTGTTAATCTATCAAGTACAGTTCTCGGTATGGTCAACAAACCTTTTAGAATTAGTGCGATGTCATTAAATTCTGATTTTACAGCCAGCTTATCTTTACAGGAACATCAACAATCATGGTACGATTTTGATGCTAGATCATCAGCCTTCCCAGTTATTGGTGATACCTCATTCCCTGATCCCTTTACAGTGTCTCCCCCTGCTTCAGTCACACTTGCTGATGAATTAATATCCTACAATGACGGAACAGTTATTGTTGCTATGAATATAACTATTGGTGCATCACCAGACCAATTTGTTAGAGAATATCAAGTAGAATATAAAAGAACTGCAGATAGTAATTTTATTGTACATAGTAGAGGTACAGTAGATTTATTTCATAGAGTATTGAATGTTATCTCAGGTGATAATTACACAGTAAGAGTTAAGGCTATAAATTCATTAGGTGTTGAAAGTACAAACGTCACTGCTACAAGAGATATAATTGGTGAAATTGATCCACCGAGTGATGTTCAAGATTTTGCAATTAACATTGTTGGATCAGATGCTCATCTTAGTTGGGAGAGCATACCAGACGCAGACCTCAATTATTATGTTGTTAACTTCACTACAGAAACAGTCAATCCAGAATGGCAGAATAGTTTTACTTTAATTAACAGAGTATCAAGACCTGCAACATCTGTGACTGTACCTGCTAGAACAGGTTCATATCTTATTAAGGCAGTAGATAAGCTAGGCAACTTCTCATCTAATGAAGCTATTATTACTACTAATATTACTGCTATTGGAAACTTTACTAATGCCAATACTTCTACAGAAAATCCAAACTTTACAGGAACTAAAACAAATGTAGTTGCGGTAGATAATACTTTAGAATTAGATAGTTTAGAAAACTTTGATGATAACACTACAGATAATTTTGATGACATAACCACAAGAAACTTTGATGGTGGTACAACAGATGATAATGTTCCATCTATTGGAACATATGAATTTGCTAATATTATAGATTTAGGCAGTACGCAAACAACTAGATTAACAGGAAATATTACCCAAACTACAGATGATAGAGATAGATTGTTTGATAACGTAACAGGATTATTTGATGACCAAGCTTCTAACTTTGATGGTGACGCATCTGTAAATGCATCTAGTCATTTAGAGATTGCTACATCTACTGATAATATAACTTACACATCATTTAGAAATTTCAATGTGGGTGATTACTCTGCAAGATATTTTAAATTTAGATTAATAATGCAGAGTTTAGATAACTCCGCAACTCCTGTGGTATCAGCACTATCCGTAGATGCAGATATGCAAGAAAGATTGGTTTCTGAAAATGATGTATCATCAGGTGCAGGAACTAAATCTATTACATTCTCACCTGTGTTTATTTCTACCCCTGCTATTGGTGTTTCAGCACAAGGATTGGCAAGTGGAGATTTTTATGAAATAACTAATAAATCAGTAAGTGGTTTTGATATCACCTTTAAAAATGGTGGCACTGCAATAAGTAAAACATTTGACTATATAGCGAAAGGACATTAAAAGTAAGTTATGGCACAACACGATATGAATATCGCTAATCAGGGCTTCCCTGCATTTAGATCAGATTTAAACAATACATTATCAGCAATCAATTCAACACATTCAGGCAGTTCTACACCTAGTGGAGCAGTAGCAGGTACTATTTGGCTAGATACAACTAATGCAACAAACCCAACTTTAAAATTTTATGATGGCTCAGATAATATATCACTAGCCACTATTGACTATTCAGCTAACACAGTTAATTGGTTAGACAGTTCTGTTGTTGCTGATTTAGTAAACGACACCTCACCACAACTAGGCGGTGATTTAGATGTCAATGGTAATCAGTTTGTATCTGCTTCAAATGGCAATATACAGTTTACACCTAACGGAACAGGTAAAATATTATTTGATAATGTAGCTTACTCACCTACAGGAACGCTAACAGATGGTTCAACCATAGCTTGGGATACATCAGCTATCCAAGTGGCTCAAGTGACTTTGGGTGGTAATAGAACTTTTTCAGCACCGACAAATTTAATTGATGGTGGATTTTATGCTTTAATAATTATTCAAGATGGCACAGGCTCAAGAACTGCTACATTCAACTCCGTATTTAAGTTTGCATCTGCAACCGCACCTACACTCACTACAACTGCGAGTGCTAGAGATATTATAGTTTTTCAATCAAACGGAACAAATTTATATGAAACTGGAAGGAGTTTGAATCTTACATAATGTTTGCTTTAGTAGAAGATAATGCTTTTGTTAAAATAATAAACTCAAGCAAGGGAATAACCATTGGTGATAATCAATATCCTAAAACAATTTTTTCATTATGGTCAAACGCTGAGAGGGAAGCGATTGGCATATATGAAGTCGTCATGGACTCAACTAATCAAAAAGATCAAGCTTACTATATCAATACTGATGTTAGTTATGCCTATTCTAGTGGTACTGTCACAGGAAGCTATGGCACTGCAACTGCAAAACCTTTAAATGATATTCTATGGGCAGATGATGATGATGACAGACCTAGTGATGTTTCTGTTGGTGATGTAAAATTCAAAGGACTAAAATCATTAGAGATTGAAAAAATCAAACAACAAGCAGGTGGGCTTCTATCTTCTACTGATTGGCATGTAGTCAAAGCAACTGAAGTATCTGATTATAATGTTCCTAGTGATATTGCAACTTACAGAACAAATGTAAGAGCAAAATCTAATGAAATGGAAACACAAATAAACGCATGTTTTGATGTTGATGCTTTAAAAACTTTATTTACTTGGGTGTATGACGAAGATACAAATACATCATCAAGACCTTTAGCTAGTTTCCCAGAGGTGATATAATGACATTCCCAATTCTAGGTGGGAATACTGCAGTCGCAGGTGGATATACAATAGATAATTCCCTAAGATTTAATGATGGAGATAGTCCAGAACTTTCTAAAACATTAGGAAGTCCAACAAATAATAAAATATATACATTCTCTATGTGGCTTAAAAGAGGTGTTATTGATACAAGCACAACATTTATAGGTCACTATGATGGTAGTGCTAGTAATCCTTTTGTTACAGTACAGTTTCAAAGTAGTGGCACTCTTAGAGTAGAGGCATACGATAATGATACGACTAGTGTCATGGCATTAAATACAGGTACATCTGGTCAACTTTTTCGTGATGTTAGTGCTTGGTATCATATTGTTTTGGCTTTTGATACTACACAAAGCACAGCATCCAATAGAGTAAAAGTTTATGTTAATGGTAATCAAGTAACAAGTTTTGGTACAGAAACTTATCCTAGCCAAAATAAAGTTTTAGCTTTTAATAAAGAAAATACAGAAGCGTATTACGGAGTTTATAAATATGGTAATTCAGGTTCTGGAGGTAATTTTTATGATGGATATATTGCAGAGTTATTTTTTATAGATGGACAACAACTATCCCCTACTGACTTCGGTGAATTTGATGAAGATAGTGGTATATGGAAACCCAAAGAATACGAAGGCACATTTGGAAATAATGGATATTTTTTAGATTTTGAAAACAGTGGTAGTCTTGGTGCTGATAGTTCTGGTAATGGTAATAACTTTACCCCTACTAATTTAGCATCTACAGACCAAACAACAGATACACCTACTAATAACTTTTGTACTTTAAATTCAATTTATATAAATGGTGCTTCATCAAATATTGCACCAACATATAGTGAGGGTAATACCATAACTAATAGTGGAGGGAGTGGTACAAGTGCTACAAGAACATCAAGTACATTTGAATTTAGTAGTGGGAAATGGTATTGGGAAGTAAAAGTAAATGACTCACCTTCAGCAGTAGATATTGGAATTAACAATAATACTATTGGTGCTTTGTGTGGTATTAGACAAGACGGAACTTATTTTACTGATAACAATAATCAAGGAACATTAACAAGTTTTACATCTGGCGATATTATTAGTTTTGCTTTTGATATGGACAATAAAAAAATGTACATAGCAAAAAATGGCACTTACATGAACAGTGCCAATCCTTCTACTTCAACCAATGGTATTTCATTTACAACTACTGACTCAATGCATTGTCAATTTAAAAGTAGACAAGATGATAGTTTAAGTGCAAACTTCGGCAACCCACCATTCTCAATCACATCTGGCAACAGTGACGGAAACGGATATGGAAACTTTGAATACACACCACCCTCTGGCTATCTTGCACTATGTACTCAAAACCTAGCAACTGCCTTATCCCCTACGATTGATGATGGAAGTGCTTATTTCCATACACAACTTTACACAGGAAACGGAAGTGCAAGAACAATTACTAATGATGCTAACGCAGGTGATTTTCAACCTGATTGGGTATGGGTAAAACATAGAAATCACCCAACTGCACACTCTCATAATTTAGTTGATAGTAGCAGAGGTGGAACTAAAACTCTTTATTCTAGTAATAATGGCTATGAGGAAACCATAACTCAAGGTATAACAGGATTTGCAACAGATGGTTTTACTGTTGGCACTAATGTAGCAGTAAATAGTGATACAATTAATTACGTTGCTTGGCAGTGGAGAGCCAATGGTGGTACTACATCATCTAATACAGATGGAACAATCACATCTACAGTTCAAGCAAATCAAACCGCAGGTTTTAGTATTGTTACTTGGACAGGTACAGGTGCTAATGCTACTGTTGGTCATGGACTAGGTAAAACACCAAAAGTCGTAATAGTAAAAAATAGGTCTGATTCTGATAATTGGACAGTTTACAATAATAATTTAAGTGACTCTAAAGCATTATTTCTTCAAGACACTAATGCAGAAATACCTACTAGTTCATATAATTTTTGGAGTTTATATTGGAATGAAACAGACCCAACTTCATCTGTTTTTAGTGTAGGAGTAGATAACTCGGTTAACGGAAGTAGTGATAATATAATTGCCTACTGTTTCGCAGAAATAGAAGGTTACTCTAAATATGGAACTTATACAGGTAATGGAACAGGAAGTTTTGGACCATTTGCAAATGGAACATTTGTTTATACAGGATTTAAACCTGCTTGGGTAATGATTAAAAGAACAGATGGTGCAAATGGTTGGAATATTTTTGATAACAAAAGAAACCCTTTTAATATTGTTGAGAAACAATTATTCGCAAATTCTACTGCTCCAGAAGATAGTGACGCATCACATCACGCAGAAAGAGATTATTTATCTAATGGTTTTAAATTAAAAGGAAATGGTAATGATATTAATGCCAATGGTGCTACTTATTCGTATTATGCTATAGCCGAAAATCCATTTGTGACTAGTTCTGGAGTTCCTGTCACTGCGAGATAATGAAACTATTAGTATCAATTTTGTTTCTATTTACTCTTGTAGCAACATTTACAGATGTTAAAGCTGAAACGAATACAGTTAGTTCTACTGTCGTTAATAATACACCCCCCACTGCTAATTCACCTGCAATTAATATAGTTAATAGTGATATTTGTAAATCTGGTGTATCTGGTGCTATTCAATCAAATGTTATTGGATTTAGTACAGGTGTCACCATTACAGATATGAACTGCGAAAGAATTAAACTAGCACGAAGTCTTTACTCAATGGGAATGAAGGTTGCAGGTGTTTCTATTCTATGCCAAGACACAAGAGTTTTTGATGCTATGATTATGTCTGGAACACCTTGTCCATATATGTCTGATATAGGTGAAGATGCCTTAAAACAATGGGAGCAAAATCCAGATAAAGTTCCTCAAGGTAGCACTGCTTTAATTAAACCAAAACCAATTAAACAAGAAACGCAAGAAGGAGATATAGATGGTCTTAAAAATTTTGGTCTTATGGCTCTTGGTTTGCTTCTCATATTCTAAAGCTGAAGATTGCTCTACTGACACTATAGGTTTATGTACTCCCTTAGTGACAGATATAATTACTGAAGAAAAAGTCATTGAAGAAGAAACTGATAGTACAGGTATCTATATAACTGAAACTACTACAACCACCACAACAACAACCACAGTCACGAATGAAGATAGTGGGGATATATTAGATGGCAGTAATGGATTTGTTTCTACATCAAAAGAGGGTGATATGGATATTGATTGGGGTGGGCAGGGTAGTGCCTCAATGCCTTCTGGTAGTTATTGTAATGAATTAGGAACAGATAAATGTGCTGAGATTACAGACAGTAATTTAACCACCTTTTATCAACAAGTAGATATTTCAGAACTAGATATTAATTATGGTGGTACTACTGAATATACAATCAAAGTAGATAAACAAGATGAACAAGATAGTGTTTACATGAAAGTCATTGGTAGGAATGGAAATACGGAAGTCTTTAATGGTACTGATGTTTTATCAGCTTCTGGCGTTAATAGTGGATATCAACAATATCAAGGTAATTTTGATTTCTCAGGAAAGATAACTAATCTCATTATTGAAGTAGGGGGTAGAGATATTAATCTAGCGGTGGGAGTTCTATTTGATGATGTGAGTATTAATGTTTTATATAATGTTATTGAAACAATCATTACGCAAGAAATTACAAAGATAGAAACTTTTATTGCTTTAAACCTAGACCAACCAGAATTAATTGATGTCGCTGAAGATGTATTCAAATTCAATGATGTATCTAAACAAGATGATTTTATTATGTTTGAGCCTATAGAAGCTGAGCCAATGGAAATATCTTATGAAACTGTTGAAGCAGAAATAGAAGCACCTGTTATTGAAGAAATAAAAATAGAAGAAGCACCTATGGAAGAAATTGTAGAAGTTGAAATGGAAGAAGTCGTAGAAGAAACTGTAGAAGAAGTTGAAGTTGCAAAGGTTGACGAGCCTGTAGATGAGCCTGTTGAAGAAACAAAAGAAGAATCCAAAGAAGAAGTAAAAGAAACCAAACAAGAAAAAGCCAACAAGATAGTTAAGAAAATGGGTGATAAGGGTAAATATGATGCCAACAATCAAACAAAGACTTTAATCGTCATGCAGGTATTAGCTGATAGTAAAAGTTTCTTTGACCAACCTCAGCTACCACAGATACAAGGATTTTTTGATAATAGAACTTTGCCAGATGCTGAAATAATTGATAATAATATTTTGATGTATAATTTGTTTATGAATAATGATTTAGGACACAATGAATTGGTGGATTTACAATGGCAACAGAGATAGATGTAGGTGGTATTAAGTTTAGAGGTGGTAAACTATTCTTAATATTAACCATATTAAGTTCATTTGTTGGTTTGTTATGGGGTGGCTTTCAGTATTATCAGAAATTCTTGGATATGGAAAAAGCCATTTCTGAATTCCAAAGTCCAGATTTGAGTTCATATGATGAACAAATAGCAGTTCTAAAATCAGAAGTTTCAATGGTATTAGAGGAAGTTAGTTTGGTTAATGATGTGGCACAAAGCCTAAAAAATGACCTTAGAGACGATATTAAGACCATGAAAGCCGATATAAGAGCCATAG
>Ga0187219_1000598_pt1 | contig 17256 bp, 29 predicted proteins | sample 13SPOviralmetaG_FD_130162 | JGI IMG/M metagenome (GOLD analysis project Ga0187219, IMG submission 130162) | Marine viral communities from the oligotrophic San Pedro Time Series (SPOT) site, San Pedro Channel, CA, USA - 13 SPOT_SRF_2010-07-21... | ecosystem: Environmental > Aquatic > Marine >... | reverse complement strand
TGGTAATCTTTACGACTTAATACCAAACTGCTCTTATTCCATATTATGGTACTGCTCCAATGATACTCGTTCATAGCTAAAGTAAGCATCATATTTCCCCACTCTTGTGCTGACATGACAACATAGGTAGGACATCCTTTTTTAGAATGTGTGTTCATTTGTGCAAATGTTGAGTCCATAAATTCCTTAAAATCTTCTGTACCCATAAAGTCATTTAAGATGGTTCTTGGCTTATAAGTAGGATGTCTATCATCAGCACCATAGTTAACATTCCACGGTGGGTCAGTAAAAACCATATCTGCTTTCATACCATTCATCAACAATGAAACATCTTCTTCTTTTGTTGAGTCTCCGCACATCAATCTATGCTCTCCCAATATCCAAACATCTCCCAGTTGTGATATATGCTCTTCTTGGACTTCAGGTATATCTTCCTCGTCTTTATCATTGTCAGAGGGTTTGTCTGTGTCAAACTCCAAATCAAGACCCCATTCCTCTAATAAATCAGCATCCCATTCCTCTTCAAGCATCTCCCAATCCCAAGCACCAAAGCCGACATTATCTTTAATAATAAACTCGTTTTTTTGCTCTTGGCTTAAATCATCAACCTTTAATATTGGCACTTCAGTCAAACCTGCTTTTATACATGCCTTGTACCTCATATTGCCACCGAGTATTACATTATTCTCGTCAACAACAATTGGTCTTATTTTGAGCATATCAGGAAAGTCTTTAATACTCTTTACAAGTTTTAAAAACTTTCCTTCATCTATATTTCGAGGGTTTGTGTCATTTAAACGCAGGTCATCTATAGGCACATAAACAGGTAGATATGTTTTTGCTATTTCAGACATGATTAAAATTTATTATTATCATCATTAGGATAGTCGCTACCCATATCTCTTAACCTTTCATCTGCAGATACCGACTGGACTGCATTTTGAACACGAGGCAACTCGACTTTACCTTTAAGCATTTTAGAGCCTGTGCTTGTCACAAAAAACTGGTCTGAAAATCCACCAGTTGCATCATCCCAAACCATTTTAAAATATAAAGGTATTTCTAAATCTTTACCTTCAACATTCATTCTAACTTTAATTATTGGTTTATTTGATGCCATTACTTGCTCAACACCCTCTCTGTTAAATATTCCATTTTCTACATACACAATTGCTGTGTTTGGTTTTGACTCATATGTACTCATTTTTTTCTCCTTGATTTAATATAAATTGAATAACCTTTAGTTACAAGGTTGCCTAGCTGTTCAACTGTAATCGTAGTATTACTTGACGATTTTTTGGATGCAGGTAACCATCCTGCGTTAGTTGAAAGTTTGTTAATAATTCTTGATGTAAAGATGTTTCCGTGGAACACTTGGCAATGTGCTACCGTATAGCCATGTATAGTTTGCCATCTTAAAATATCTTTATCTTCTGTTTTCCAACCTCTCCGAGATTGTGCGTGAGCAATTGTCCAACCCATATCGTTTTTTAATCTTAATATTTCTATTTGTTCTGTAAATTTGTCTTTACTTGTAAGTGTTGGGTCTGTTAAATGCTCTAAAAATTGTGCATAGGTTATCATTCAATCTCCGTTTAGGTGGTTACTTAGGGCAACCAATCCCCCATTAAGACCTAACGAGGCGAGGAGATAAGGAATGATGACCTCAACTTTTACACCCCGAATACCCTGTGGGACAAGATAATTCGTTTACAGTTTTTTTGTATAAGTTAATAAAAAGAAACTGCTAAACTTTTTATTAATATTCGGCTGTATATAGAGCCTAATTAAAATGAACCTCCAAATAACCTCTCGTGATAATCCTGCACTTGAGTATATCCCTTGTCACCTGCCATTTCAAAAATATTAGTAGCAGTTTCCATGTCACCTTCAGCTTTTGCAGTATCTAGCCTTTTTTTCATTCCAACAATTTCTGCACTAATTTTTTGTGATGGTGTCGGTTCTTTCTGCGTTTTATTATACGCATTCTTTACTTTAGGTGTTGACCCCTTGCCACTTGCTCTATTGCCGTCATCATCAGCATCTTGACCAATGGCTTCAAGCGATAGCATACTTATAATTCCAAATCTTCGAGCGTAAGTCACACACGCCCCTAGCTTTTGCATGTCCTCCTTGCCCTGTGGCATAATTAAACGAACACTACTCTCCATGCAATCTTTTACATCATGCGACATAAAAACTTTAGTATTTAATACATCATTGCCAAGTTCATTAATTGCTACACTTTGCACTATTACAATGCCTAATTCGTTTAATGTAGGCTGTATAGTTCTAAGCACATTGTTAATGTCAGCGTATTCAGAGTTAGCATAAAAAGAGTTTTTACTATCTTTTACAACCTTTAACTCTGTTTCTTTAAATTTCAGTAAGGCTTCTCCAAGCGTTAATTTACTCATGATTTGCCACCCATTCCAATACTGTCAATTAGCTTATCTATCCAATCTTTTGGTTTAGAGTCTAAAAATTGCTCGGCATCGTTTTGCTTTTTGTCATGACCTTGTAGCTTATATTGTGCAACATAGCTTTTGCCACCATATCGGTTTTTTACTTTTATTGTGTAAGTTTCAATATCTAAACCCCTTCTTCTGAGTTCAAATATAACCGCACTTAATCTATAAACACCACACTCCTCCATAGCTTGTTTGCCTGTGATTGACCCGTGGTCTCTTAGCCATTTTTCAATAATTACTTTTTGATTAGTTATCATCTTAATACTCCTGCTTTAGTTAACATTTCAGTAAATTGGTTTAACACATTCTGCTTGTTGCCTTTTAAACCAAACTCCTTTTTTATAATCGTGTAACACGACCTACCTCTAGACATTTTCATGCCTTTAAGTTCAAGTTGTAACCCTTTCCTCAAGGTTAAATATCTGAATATGTGAATATCATCACCTGTTATTATCATTATTTATTCTCCTCAAAAAAACCTGCCCGACGCTCACGCTCTTCTTGGTACATGGCATCGTTTCTTATTTCAAGCATGTCTTTGGTTTGCATCTCAGTCCAGTTGGTTGGTTCATAGCAACCTGTGTTTTCGTTGAACACAATCTCACCATTTTCCTCCATCTCAATTACATCTCTGCTACCTTTCATGAGTATATCCACCTTGCAATATACGGTGCTTGATGAACAATGTAGGGTATCAATCCAATTAAAATGCCAATCACTAACCAAGTCCTACCCCTCAAAGGAATATCCGCTTTTTGGTAAGGTATCTTTGCATAGTTTTGATAGCTTTGCTTTCGTGTGGCTAGACCTTTTCTCCAAAGCCAAACATTCAGAGAGTGTCTAATCTCAAATAATCTAAGTATAGTTTTTTTCATAATCAGCTTACCTCATTAAAAAATTCTTTCCAACATTCTGATGAACACCAATGCTTGTCGTGTCGAGTTGGTTCTTTTCCAAATCCGTAGCCTGTTTGACCTTTGCAATTCCAACAGTAAGTTGCAGGTTTGCTATCGTCAATTAACTCAGGTTTTATTTGTGTTAATTTTTGGTCTGTAATCATTGTTATCTCCGTTTTAGTCATATAAAGCAAAATGGCTTTATGTTTATAAATATACGCTCTTAGGTCGTAGTTGTCAAGTGTTTATTTACAATATTTAATAGGTGTTCTTGCGTTCCATATACCTCCTCCCACGGTCTCATGCCTAGATGGTGTATACCTTGACTGCCCCTGTGGTGTTCAACGCATAAAGGAATGGTGTTGCTATCGTCAGCCTTTTTACTAAGGCTTGAATATTTATATCCAATTAAGTGATGTATCTCAGGTGGTCGCATACAAACAATACATCCAAATTCAACCAAAGCCTCGAAGCGTTGTTTTCGTTCTTTTTTATTAATAAAATGCCTCCACTTTTTTAACTATCTCTTCCAAATCTTTTAAAGAGTAAGTTGTAAGTATTTTGTCAAGTATCACATTAACCGTTGAGTTATATAGTTTTTTAAATTCCTCTTGATTCATATTAGCAAAAGATATTGACTTGGCTTCAATCCTAACCGAGCCATCAACTCTATAAACTGCATCATATCTACCTGACAATATAATCAGGTCTTTTCTAAATCTGTCAAAGGATTTCTCAGGAACAACTCCTTCCCATTTTGAATTTTGAAATGCAGAAGGCTCCCAATGGTCGTAGGCAAATTTTACAAGAGCAAACCATTTTTTATGGAACTCATAGTTTCTTGGTTTTTTAAAATCCGCAACTATAGTCTCTTTTAGTTTTAATTTGTCAACAAACTTTTCAGACTCCTCATCACCGTACTCAGGCAATAAGACTCCAAACCTAGCACCTTCTTCATAGTATTTTTGTAGTTTTATTTTCATTCTTTTTCTCCTCTTTGGTTTTTTTTAAAATTTTGTCCCAATCAGGCTCTTTGTAAGTTTTCCAATATATTTCAACAAGCCTATCAAAAAAAGGTTTTTTTGTCATTTTTCTCTCATCCACATATTAGCTTGGTGAATTGTCATACCTGCTTCTTGCATGAAATATTTTCTAGCCTCATATTGTATGTAGGCAGGAACATCAGTCCACCCAACTCCCTGTGGTGGATGTGCTTTAAAAAAATTCATCTTATCATCGTGGTCTGAGCCTTTCCATTGCTCCCACCAATTTATCTGTGCATCAATATTATGTGCCAACTTTTTTATCTCCTCATTATCTTGAGGAGCAAGTCCTCTCATAGTTTTAATTATTTGAGCAGGTAAAGGTGGATGAGCAAGACCCATATCGTAGTGCTGATTTAAAGCAATATCCCATGTGTTTTGTTGATGCACCGTTAACCTTGCCAGTTGTTCTGCAAAATCTTTAATTGTAGCTACCTTGTCAGATTTGCTTCTTATGAAATAACCATAGTTTCTCTCGCACCAAGATGCTATTTCTGTTGCAATCTGTATGCAATCCATTTGGTTATTGTCTATGTCGTTATTTGCGTACATTTTTCCTCTGCATTACTGCTTCATGTATGCTAGCATATGTGTCCGTTTTTTGGTCGCTGTTTGTTGTATTTCTTGACAGCCAATTGGTAACAAATCTCGGTGTGCCAACATGCGTTTTTCTTTTTGACGGATTCGATAAAAGCCATACTCTCATTTTTTTTAATTCACCGTCAAGGTCACAACTTGGAAATGTCTTTTTAATTTCATAATATAGGTCAGTGGTTAAAAAATAGTCATCTCCACTTTTCAAAGGTAAACCCACTCCATTAACATTACCATTTTCATTTACATTAACATTTACATTAGCTATTGCCTTGCCCTTCTTTTGCCCTTCTCTTTGCCCTTTGATTTGCTCTCCCTTTGCCCATAACTCTTGTGTTGCTTTTCCACCTTTTTTTCCATTTAGAAATTTTCTGTGGTTTGCTTCTAACTGAGGCTTTATTAATTCAAACATAGCTTGGGGCAAGGGTTTAAGGTCTATCTCATTGTGATTTAAACCGAACTCAAATATTGCGTCATATAGCTGAAGTCTATCTTTTTTCTTAAGTGCTTGTATTCCGATATAAAAACTTCTGTACACAATAAAGGAATTTTTTTCTGTCATTTTTTTTCTCCATTTTTGGTTTCATTGTACCAAATGGTACAGTTTTAGGTCTTAAGTTCGTACAGTAATGTTCATTGCAGGAACTAAAACATTGTTATCGGTTTCACTTTCACCACCAAAAGCGTGAGTGTTTGCATCGATTAATTTATTATTTCTAACAACCATGTTTAAAATTTGCATATAGATTTCTTTACAAGGATAACCTTGTTCATACTTTTGCCATTGCCTTAATCCGACCCCTACAATATTTGCACAGTCTTTCTGTCGCAATCCATTTGCAAGTCTAAAATCTTTTATTTCTTTACCAGTTAACTTTGTAATTTTCATTTTTATAATCCTTTTTATTTGCCCCAACAATTTAAAATCTCTTCCCATACACAATCTGAAAAATCATACTCCAAACCCATGTCGTTACCACCAAAGTATGGAGTGTAATTTTTAGCTGTCTTTTTTAACTCAGTTATAGCTTCAATCAACAACTCCATATTTTCCTCAGTAAAGCGAACCATACTGGTTTTGTTATCAATGACCTGCTCAAAGCTTAAAACATAGTTATGAACTTCTTTTTTAAAGTCCTCATAAGCCATCTCATTTAACTCATGCTGTGAATATAATTTGAAGTTACTCATATCTGACTCCTTAATTAAACATGCTCAAAAAACTTTGCTGAGTGCGTTCTAGTTCTTAAAACACCGTTATCCTTATCATCCCAGTTAGTTTTTTCAATTGTAATCATCCCATGATTAATTTCTTTAACCAAGCCTCTCGTCATGCCAACTCTAACATGGTCACCTACTTTAAACCTTTTAGCGTGGTTTAAGGTAATTTGACAATGCTCAATAAACTCAGTTAATTGGTCTAATCTAACTTCATTTAACTTTGCAATATCGTCTTTTAAATTTTCAAAATCCCATTTATTCATTATCTTATCTCCTTATTTTAGTTTTACAGCTTTTAGCATCATTGCTATTTTTTTAAAGTCTAAATCATCAGCGTCATATATTGTTGAATTTGTGCAATCCATATCATATGAATGTAATTGATTGTCTTTTAAAGACCGAATAATTATTATTGCTTTTTTAAAGTCAATTGTTATCAAGCTTCCAATATCTAAAAAGCTACCAATAGAATTCATCGAGCCAATTCTAATAATTTTGCCTATATCATCATCAATATCTGCGGTCGTGCGATTTGAAGCGTTCTTATGATATGCTCCGTCTGTTTTTATAATTGTATTCATTTTTATCTCCGTGTTATTTAGTCAATATAGGTTATGTAACCCTATGAACACCATTATACGACTTTTGTTCGCATAGTCAAGTAAATAATCAACTATTTATTCAATTCTTTTTTGATTAGAAAAGTAGCTTGAGTCAAAATCATAGTCTCGTTGCCACTCCTCATTGATTGGCTCAAATATGAATTTATGAACCCTGACATCCTTGTCTTTAAAAAATGGGTCGCTTAATACTTCTCTTTCAGCCATTTTTCTAGTGTGCAGGTTTTCGGTAGGATATTCTCTCCAAAAAAAGTCAATACCCCAACTCTGCATAAAATCCTGATAAGACTCACCTTTTTCCTTGTTTCGCTTGTAATATTTGTGAGTCATCGCTTCATCATAAAAATATAACTTATACTTCCACATTTTTTCTCTCCCTTTTTAGTTGTTTAATACGCAGTCTTTCAGCCTTCCTTCTTGCCTTCCTTGAATCGTCAGGTCTGCCACTACGCTTCTTTAAAATAATTCCGTTTGCTCCTGATTTGCCTTTCATAATATCTCCAGTTATTGGGGGGATTTCTCCCCCCTAAAGGTTAGTGTGTGTTTTGTTTGATAATTGATTCTAGGTGGCTTCGCTCAAATACTACAAATGTGCTAGGCACTTTCTTTTCTTTTAACTCGCCTGTTAATTTGTCTTTGACTTTCTTTTCGACAATTTTCATCAAAGTTGCACAATTTTTTGCTCCTCTGAGTTCCTTGCCTGTCAAATTGTAAAATTTAACCGCTTGTTTAAAGGTTGCAAATTCTGAATCTAAATCAAAACCTGCCTCTAATAATGTTGTAATGTTTGAACCTTGGTATTCGTTTCCTGTTGTAAAATTTATCATTTTTTATTTCTCCGTGTTATTATTTAGTCTTATATAGGTTTTTGAAGCCTATGAGTGTAGTATACGCCATTAATTCGTACAGTCAAGTAAATAATGCAAAAAAAGAGCAAATAAATGAATGAAGTTGAACATCAAATACAAAAAGCTATAGCTCAGTACCTTGATTTAAAAGGTTTATGTTGGTGGGCAGTTCCTAACGGTGGTCGCAGGAATATATCTGTAGCTAGGAAGATGAAAGCCGAAGGGCAGAAATCAGGTGTGCCTGATATAACACTTATTCATAAAGGTCAATATTATGGAATTGAGGTTAAAAAACCAAAGACAACAACACCAAAAGGAAGGTTAAGTCAGAATCAATTAAGCAGAATAGCTCAAATTAGCCAATCAGGAGGAGTTGTTGGTGTAGCCTACTCAGTATCAGACGTGCAGGATTTATTACAAATTTGGGGTATTTCTTAGCGTCTTGATGTAATGCTTGAACCAAAATACATGCCAACCACAGATAGTATTGCATGACCTAACCAATCAGGAGTAACAATTCCCTCTAACTCTATGTATGAAGTAATATCTTTTGTGAAGTCTAAAAACAATAATTTAAAGCCTTCAGTAGTGATGATGGGTATTTGAGTGGTTGTATTAAATAATGCAGGTGCAAGAAGAATGTACCCTGCCATAGCCATAAATGATATAACTAAGAACCTGCGAATCCAGTTAGCATTTGGGTTCGAGAACGCTCTAGCACTCTCTACGCTTTTTTCTGATTCTTGGTATCTTGTTATTAAGGCTTTTTGTTGTTCCGCTTTATCTGCTGAAGATTGCGACCAAGCTTTCATAATCGCACCCCCCATAGTTGAAACCAACATAGTGATAACTTCTAGGGGGAGTCCGAACATTGTTTATGTCATCCAGTTATAAATAACACCAACAACAACAATAATAGCAAACACGACCATACTGGTTCGACCCTTTGCCATTTTCTTCATTTCGTCTACACTTTTCATAAAACCCCCATCTTATTTATTAGACAAATTTCAAAGCTGTAACTAATCCCAACTCTGAAATTGCATAATACCCTACTGCACCATAAAAAGTAAATCTAATCTGATTCAGCGTTAGTACAATTTTGTCTAACTTAATGTCTGTTGTCTCGGTTTTATTAAAAAGTTTAGATATTTGCTTTGAGTGTCTTTCGACTTTATGCTCAAGCATTTGTACTCTATCTTCCACCTTTTCTTTTTTTACCTTTACCTTTTGTGCCTTCATAGGGATTTTTTTTATAAGCCATGTTATTCTCCTTTAATTATTTGCCAAAGGGTTATCTAGCGACCTTTGGAGTTTAGTGTTTAATTCATCTTGCATAGTTTCCATTTTCTTACTTATTCTTGCTTCTAAATCTCCTATCTTTTGGTCTACTGAAGTTCTGAGTGTATCTGCTTTAGCATCGTAATCATTCTGTAAAGAATCACGCTTGTTTTCAAATCTTTGCTCAGCTATGTCTATAGTGCCACGAACACTATCTTCTATTTGTGCAATCTCATCTTCAACATCATCAATGATTTTTTCTTGACGATTAATATCTTCTCTCATGGAGTTTTTTAAGTCTTTAATAGATGAATAATGGTCTTCACCAACCTCTTTGACCATAATTATTTCACTTTCATAAAGTTCAATTTGCTTTGAAAAATACTCGCTTTGTGTTTCTAAGATTTTAAATTGCTCATTCATTACAGCAATTCGTTTATCGTATTCTGATAAATCAGGTGTAACAAACTTAGATATCTTTGCTTCCATATCTAAATAACGTTGATATACTTCAAAGCCACCCCATAGTCCTCCTACAATAGTTCCTAGTAAAGGCACAATAAGTAAAAGCTTACTACCACCTACCTTAATTCCCTTGTACTCTACTTCTGCCATAACCTTCTTCCCATTGTATGTCTACCATTTTTTTATGTAGTAGTTCAGAAGCTAATCCAATTCTACGACCTTTTAAACTATCAGGTAAGCGTAAGTCATATATAACTTTTGACTCATAAAAGTTCACATCTGTTAATTGAGTATTATAATTGCTAAATCCTTGATTGTAGCCTAATAATGCAATTATTATGTTTTGTAATTGTGTTTGTGCCTCTATTGTGCTTGCTTCACCAACTTCAACAGCTAGGTTTTTTAATTTGTCTGAAATTATTTCACGCATTTTTTTGTCTTTAGATTTTTGTTTTTGTTTAGCTGTTAACTTTTTTGGTTCAGTTTTTGCAACCATAACTATTTCTTTTTCTTCTTGTTTTTCTTTTACATCGGCAGACTCTAATTCTTCCTCAGTAGTTTCTTCTGACTCATCTTCTACAGGCTCATCTGTTATTGTATCTTCTTGCGTTTCATCTAATAATTCTTCCTCTTGGGTTTCTGTGGAGATGGTCTCCGTTGTTTCTTCTTCGGTTTCTTCAATGGTAACATTAGGTAATTCCTCTATAGTTTCTGATTCCGTTTCAGCAAAAAATAATTCTATTTCTGCTTCTACTTCAGCTATAACTATATCATCAAACATTGGCATATCTAGTTGAATATCGTCAATAGTGACAGGAACAATGGTATCACCTACATCAGAAAGTATGCTTATTTCGAAGATTTCGGGCTCAAAATAGATGATTTCTGGCTCAAAAACCTCGATTTCGTTAAAATCATCATCGTAAGCTCCATATCCTTCATCCTCTGATTCAGTAAATTGATGTGATAACCACTCTGCATAATTAGTTGCATAGTTTGGACAAGTCGGATGATATAGCTCATCATAAGTACATTGGTCAAGAATCCAAGCTTCCTCATAACCATTACATGTTGGGTCATATAATGCTGTGATACCACATTGCTGATTATAGTAAGCTGTTTCATATCCATCACAACCGCTATCGTACAAAGATGATATGCCACATTGTTGGTTGTAATAAGCATCTGCCCAAGTAGATGGTCGGTATAAACAAGCTAATGATGAGTCAGGTGCTACCTCACATATTGACATAGTTTCAGGTATATCAATAGCTTCTGTATCTTCAGAGTTCCAATAAACACCCCCATTAGTAGGATGATTGTAATACCATTGTTCATATTCGTTACTGTTTGAAAAATCACCGCTTACAAAAACAGAAACCGAGTGCGATTGTACATCAACCTTTGTGTAATTAAAAAGAATACTACCTAATGGCTCTATTGTTGTTGAGAATGTATTTAGGTCTGTGTTGTCATAGTATTCAGATATATTTTCCCAAAAATAAGACTGATAGCATGAATCAACATCATCACAACCACCTTGTGTCATCATCACACCATTTGAGTTAGGATGGTCTATTAAGTCTGTGTGCCACGGAGCAATAAGATAATTGAACCTTACAGCACCATAAGAGCCATAGTTGTTATTTGTTTGTGTAAAATCATACGCATTACAGCATAAACCATCATTAACTATACCAGTACCTGCAATTTCTGTTGGATTAATAAAGCCAATAACACCATTAGTGAACATAAATGATGTGCCAAAAACTTCTCCATAAAAAGGAAAATTAAAAGGTAAATCTATTTGCACCCATTGGTCATCACCTACTTGGTGTGTTTTAACTTCATACTCACCTAGTGATGACTGCCAAGAGAATAAGGCTAATAAAACCATTAATACCTTTTTCAAGCCACTCTCCTTGTTTTAAGGGTTTTTTTTCGGGTTGAGGTTGAAGTTCAGGGTTTTCATCCCAAAACTTTTTAGCTTCTAATCCTATTAAACCATTTGATGCAGGACAAAATGTTCCTGAATCAGCCATTGCTCTAAACACTCTTTCATCTTGACACAAAACACTAACACTAGCAACTTTCATTCCTAAATCGAAGAGTAGTTTACTAAGCTTTAGTCTTTCGCAGTTAAGGTCTCGCACTGTAAGTCCACTACTTAATCCTAGTATTTGAGTTTGGACTGCACCTGAAACACCTACAACACATAAATCACTATTGCTAGAGTTTATAGATGGCGATATTGCTGACGGTGGATTTGTTTTAACTGTCGTTGTGGTTGTTGTGTTGTTATCTACTTTACTTGTAGCTTGTGTAACAATAGGGTCAGCACCAAGAGTAGAAAAAGAAATACACCAAAAAGCAAAGACTATTAGTCCTGCAATAAGATTATTTCTTAATCTGTCAGACATCTTACCACTTTACTTTATTTGACCAGTAAGCACCACTCATCTTACCTTTAGCTATATTTTTTGAATGTCTAGCTTTAAATGATTTCTTTCTAGCCTTCTCAGATGCTGATTTTGGGTTTTTTCCTGCACCACTTACCCCTTGCTGACCAAATCTAATTAACTTTAGCGTATGACCTTCCTGTGCTAAAACCATGTGAGATTTAGTTTTATGCTTTGGTGTTCTCTTAGGTTTGTTTACACCTTTTAGGTTGTGTTTATCAAGAAGTGCTTTTTTTCTATTTTCGTGTGCCATTAGTCAGCGACTAAACTCACAAATGCAGGGTCTACTTCATCAGTAGGGTTAGCAGTAAAGTGTGTACACATATCTATCTCTCTAGTTATTGTGTAAGTTTCATCACCATATGTTTCTGTGCCATCTTCAGCAGTATGCTTAACCTTTCTAGTTTCAGTATGCGGTTTATTCTCGTAAACTTTAATTTTTGCTAGTGTAGTGCAACCTGCTATAGCTGTCTTAATTGTTTCGTGTTCACTATACAAAGTCGTAGCATAAGAAGAAATGTTACTAGGCACAGCAGTACCACCTTTGGATGCTCTTGCCCAATACCAATCAATCTCTGCTAATTTACTTGCAACCGTATTTCTAGCTTTTTCAAGCATATTAGCTTTAAGTGTAGCTACATCTCTAGGTGTTGAAGCATAAGTGCCTACTACCTCATCACCACTTGTGTCTACAGTAAACTTACCATTCCAATAGTATCGACTATCAGGAGTGACTTCTCTGTAAGGTTTTATACCTAGTGAGGCAAGTGTCGTACTATCCTTAAAGATTGTTCTAGGATAAAGCACATCACTAATCTCCATAGATTTAGGTGTTTTAATTATTTCTTTATTAAAGTACCACATATTTTCTCCTGTTACTTCGCGTTACTATATTTAAAAGGTGTTTCTGCAAATGCTATGTAAATCCAAGTATTACCACTCGGAGAATTAAAATCATCATTATGATTTCTAATTTTAAAACCATTACTTGTAAAATCCCAACCTGTTCCTTTGTTTGTCGGACTAAATTCAGCATCAGAACTATTAGCTTTTAGCCATTTATTAGCAGGATTTATTGTATCTCTTGCATTATCAATTAGCATCCAATTTGTATTTGCAAGAGAACTACTTTTTGCTAATATTAGTGCGGGTTTAAAACCTGTGTATACAAACGCACCGTCTGTAGAAGCATTAGAAGTATATGAACCGACCTTAGAGTAGCCATCTACAGAGTGGAAAGCGTAGGCTATCATATTGTCATAATTAGTGTGATAGCTGTTTTTTAAATGAATTAGTGTTGCAGTAGGCTCGGTGTTGTTAAATCTAGTAACAGATGTAGAAGCAGCATTATTTAGATTTAACGATATAAATTTAGTAGCACCAATAGATGAAACATAAGTATCCCAATCAGATGCGCCTTGTGAGTTATCACGATTTTTAAAAATAATCAGTTCAGGCTTTTTAGATAAACCGTGACCAATTGTAGCAGCAGCATCTGTACCAGTATAACTAATAATACTAAACCCTGCATCTACATTAGCACTAACTGTAGAAGTTATAGAACCATTAGTATTAGATGAGCCACTACCGTTTGCTTTCCAGTTCCAAGCTACATAAGTATAATTTTCAGCATTAAAATTACCACTACCGCCATCTAATTGTAAACCATCAGAAGTCGGACTAACATCTGCATCAGAAGCATCTGTACCTTCAGCGCTTGTTAAATTACTGTTTAATGGTTTGTTATATCCTCTGACTGCATCGACTAAATAATGTTTTCTAACATTGCTTCTTGATTTAATCCAAGTCCAATCAGGCTGAAAAGGGAAACCAGTTAAAGTTTGATTGCCATCTACACCAGTATAAATTGCTGTATGAAAATGCTCACTAGGTACAACAGCTACATCAGGTAAGTTCTTTGTACATAAAGCTAAGAAACCTGTAGGTGGTGTGTAGTAGAAGTCACCTATGTCATTACCATCTTGATTGCCTTGTGCTGTCTTGTTACTTGCGAATGAGGAGTCTTGACCGAAGTTCCAAACACCAGTTGAATCTCTACCTGCTGTTCCAATAAATGTAGGATTAGTTCCTATTCCTTTACCGCTTAAACTTATTGAGCCTTGATAGACACCATTTTTTGAATAATCTATTGTGTTATTGTCTTGGTCTAATTTAATCCCTATGATATCTCCATTAGTATAAGAAGCACCATAAGAACTATCTGTGCTACCATCTCTTTGAGTTCCATCTTGGTTATACCAAAAAGCCTCTGCCCAATCTTGAGGGTCACCTGCACTTAAATTTCTATTAGCACTTGCTATACCTATCTTTGTTAATCCAACTGTAGTAACTAAATATTCAGCATACCATTTTCCTGATTCAGCAATTTGTGATGCAAACTGTCCACCAAAACTACTACCGTGAACTATCTTTAAATTACCTTCTGATAAAGTAGTGTAAGCATCAGGTATTAAAGGATTAAGCGTAGCAAAGTTATTCGTAGGACTATCAACAGATATATCTGACTCTGTTAGGTTATTACTTGTCCAGTCATTATTGTTACCACTTTGGTCTAGCCAGTATGCGTACTCTCGTTTGTCAGCGAAAGCCATATAGATGTATGTTTGTCCTGAAGCATTAGCATTTGGATGTGTTGTAGTTAAGTTAAATCCTGTGCTAGTAAAGTCCATATAATCTAAACTTTCTTCTGCGTTACTTACATTAGCAAATAAAGCTGAATTTGGCGCTCTAGTATTGTCAAACATTGCCCAAGAGTAAGAACCTGAAGAAGCTTTAACCATAACAAAAGCAGGTTGAAATCCTAATGTTACTGAATTTCCTGAAGCATTACCTGAACCACTATAACTTCCAAACTTACTATACCCAGTTACACTATGGAAAGCATACATAATCATATTATGACTACCATTAACTTGATAAGCATCGCCTAAAGTTACTACTGAAGATGATGGAGTAGTATTTTGCCAAATAGATGTATCAGTAGTTTCAGCATTAGTTGAATCTAATAGTAAATATTTTGAAGCACCTGCACTTGTATGATATACAAACCAATTAGTAGCATTATCTCTATTTTTTACTAAAAGCATTTCAGGACTACTCGACAAACCGTGACCTACAGTTGCTCCATTAGTAGCGTTACCAGTATAAGAAACTATACTCTGTCCATAAGTAGGGTTTGCTTTAACCCTTGAGTCTATTGAACCAGTTGTATTGTAGTCTGAGATACTATCCATACCACCTGCAAATGCCATATAGATATAAGTTGCTCCTGAATCATTGTAACCATAGTTATTAAATGTAAATCCTGTGTCTGTAAAATCGATTTGGTAATTAGAACTTAAATCATCTTCAGCATTAGTTGCGTTACCTCTTAGAGCTTTATCTACAGGATTAAGAGGACTTCTCGTACTATCTATTATTGCCCAATCATCAGTACCGCTTGTTTTCTTAATCATAACAAAAGCTGGTCTAAATCCTAATGTCTGTGCGTTTCCTGAACCACCTGAACCTGTATAGCTTCCAAACTTGCTGTAGCTTGATACACTATGGAACGCATATGCTACATATGTGTGTCCACTATGATTAACTTTTGTATTTGTTCCTAGAGTAACTAAACTATTTGTTGGACTTGTGTTATTCCAATATGAAGTTTCTCCTGTATCTGCTGCTGCTGATAAATTTAAAAATGCCGCTGCTGTATTTCCAAGACTTGTATGAAAAACTTGCCAAGAATTAGCATTGCTTCTATCTTTGACAATAACTACTTCAGGAGTTGAACTGAGTCCGTGTCCTATTGTTGCATTACTACCTGTGCCTGTATAGGTAACTATAGATTGCCCATATGTAGGATTGGCTCTGACTTGTGAACTAATAGTACCACTTGTATTAGTAGCAGTAGTGTTACCCATATCCCAACCCCAAGCTACAAATGTGCCACTATTTTTATTAACAGAATAATTACCAGAAGAATCATCTTTAACTGTAAACCCATCAGAACTAAAAACATCTAATCCTTTATCAACACTTGTCCAGTCTGCTTCGGCAGAAGTAGCATCTGTTACTAATCTTTTATGTACACCCCTAACTGCATCAAATACAACATTACTGTCAGCATTTGACCTTTGTTTTATCCAAACTAAATCTGGACTAAATCCATAGCCTGAAACACTTTGAGTACCACCATTACCTTTATAAGTAACACAACCAAAACCAGTTGGTGTATCAGCACCCATATCCCAGTTCCAAGCTACGTGATTACCCGAACTATAATTAACTGAAGGGTCAGTACCTACTGAAAACCCATCAATATTTCTTGCTGTTACAAAATTTCCACTTGTGGTTTCTGCATTGGTTAAATTTGAATATAAAACACTACTTTGTCCTCTTACAATATCACTTAAAACGTGATTGTCAGCGTGACTTCTCATTTTAACCCAAGTTAAATCAGGCTTAAACCCAGTACCGCCTATATAATGTCCATAAGTACCATTACCTTTATAAGTAACCGTACTAAAGCCTTCTACTGTATAGTCTTGTTTAAACGGTAGGTAGAATCCATTAGTACCATAAGTGCCTGAATACTCTATAGGCTTCCATTCATTGTAAGTACCTGTTTCTCCAAAGTCTGATGGAGTTAAGGCTTGACCGTCTATGAAGTTTACTTCTGCTAGGTAGCCATCATAATAATTTGCCGAAGCACCATAAACTACCCTACTTGCAATATTATGTTCTTGTGCTTTATTAATTCCATACTCAAAGTTTTGCGATGGTAAATCTGTAGATGAAAATGTTTGTTGTGTTCCATTTACATAAACTTTAACTCTATTTGTGTTAGTACCTTGTGTTGTATCTATTGCAACTACTATGTGCATCCAAGCACTAGGGTCACGAAAGATAGCATTTGTAACTGCTGTGTTACCATCACCCCAAGTTAAAACAATGTTACTACTTGTTCCACTATCTAATCGAATACCAAAATGGTCATCTTCTGTTAAGTCACCTGCTATAGCAGTAAAAAATAACATATGCGTAGCACTACTGTTACTTCTTTTAATCCAAGCACTCCAAGTCCAAGTTCTACGATTACCTGCACTAGCAAAAGTTTTACTTAAATATGTAGAACGACCATCTTCAAACTTAAGACTCTGCTCTAACTCGTAGTCAGTAGCACCACTAGGTATTGCAGTTGATTGTATTAATGCCATATATTAGGTGTAGATTGCTGAGTTAGTCATATAAACATTTGTACCATCTGAGAAATAAGACAGTAAGTAAGTGCCTGCTGTTGATACTGTAGCTAGTAAGTTAGCATCGACCTTAGTGTTAGCGTGTGCTGAT
>Ga0187219_1000594_pt1 | contig 17316 bp, 32 predicted proteins | sample 13SPOviralmetaG_FD_130162 | JGI IMG/M metagenome (GOLD analysis project Ga0187219, IMG submission 130162) | Marine viral communities from the oligotrophic San Pedro Time Series (SPOT) site, San Pedro Channel, CA, USA - 13 SPOT_SRF_2010-07-21... | ecosystem: Environmental > Aquatic > Marine >... | reverse complement strand
CAAGATGCGTATGAATTAAGATGTGAAATAGGTTGTTAATATGGCTAGAGACGGAAATTATTCAAAAGCACCAATCGTAATTGCATTTGCTACTTCAAATAGATCAAATGCTAAATACAAAGTCAAAGTAGTTCGTAATAGAAATATTGATGAACTGATAGATTGTAATTATATTATACCTGGTATATCAGCAAAATGTATTATTAAAGAAGTTGGTATAGGTGAAATATTTGTTGATCGATATAAAAAGAAGTATGGTATTTAATCCTACATTATCACGTTCTCGTTTACAAAAAGAATTCTCTAAATTGCAAAAACTCAACTATAACCAATTTCGTTGGTGGAGGATGTATGATACCAAAAATAAACCATTAGATAAACGTCAACCACTTCGTGATCGCATATTAAATGGTGATTATGATTTTTCTCATTATTGGTATCAAGCAGCCTGGGTTGAGCACGAACTTAATGATTTACAAGATGAATGCAAAGGTGATGATGGTTTATTTATAGAAAAAGGTGCTGTATTAAGAGCACGTCGCAAGCGTTTACTTGAAGATTTTGAACGTGATGAAAAAGAAAAATTAGAGGGACTATATAATGAATTTCCCAAATATTTCCGTGTTAGTAAAGATCAAGTCAAAGAAGAAATGGCAAATTTTAGTGGTTCCCTGATTGATTTTTATTATCATATAGATGATAAACATAAAATCGTTCATATACCCTATCCTTTAAAGCGTAGAGGACGACCAAAAAAAGTTATATAAATGATAGTATCACATGAAGTACCTCGCTGTTTACTAACAGCTCAATATGAATTTAATGATTATCTTTATTGTTTACCTCACTTATTAGATAAAGATAAAGAATATCAAGAATTTTTTTTAGAAGCTAAACATAAAGGTGATTATATTATAATGGATAATTCACTTCATGAGTTAGGTGAAGCATATGATCATAAACGTTTACTACACTGGATACAAGAATTAGAACCAGATGAATTTATTGTACCCGATGTTTGGATGAAATCTTCCCAAACAGCTGCTCAAGCAAAATACTGGTTACAATACAAATATCCTAAAAAAACTAAAATTACAGCTGTAGTCCAAGGTGAAGACGAAGCATCAGCTCGTTTATGTGCTTTATTACTTAAAGATTTAGGATATAAAAAATTAAATATTTCTTATGGTGCTACCTGGTATGGAGATACAGCTTTAGATAAAGCACTTGGTAGAATTAGTTTTGTAAAAAGTTTATTAAATGATAAACAATTTAAAGGTATAAAATTTCATTTATTAGGATGTGCTGTACCTCAAGAATTTGGATGGTATAATAACCACCCACAAATTGAATCAATTGATACATCAAATCCAATAATGGCCGCTATAGATGGGAATATGTATACAGAACAAGGTTTAATTAAAAAACCAAAATCTAATATGAACGAGGAGTATGAAATCATGTTTGAAGAATTTGATTATAGAACTGTAATTCATAATACCAAAATGTTTAGAAAAATTAATGGTTTATCAAACTTAAAATTTATATAATAATGGCGGAATTTATAAAACATGCATTAGGAATTTGTGGAGATCACTTTCATCCAAACATTTGGCACCTCTTATTAGGAGGAGTTGGTTTATCAACTATTTCTTCGTATATTAGATCATATATAAAATGTAAAATAAATCAAGCGTTAGCCTATACGCAAAATACCTGGCAAAATTTAATTAATTAACATGGCAAAAAATGTTGTTGTAAGTCTAAGCGGAGGGATGGACTCCTCTACATTATTACTCAGATGTTTAAAAGAGTACGATCAAGTAACTGCTATATCTTTTGATTACGGTCAGAAGCATAGAGTTGAGCTAGAAAGAGCACAATCATTAGTAAATTATATTAATGAGACTTGCCCTTCTGATAACGAATGTTTCGGAGGTTGCAAGATTAACTATCAAGTTATTAAACTAGACGGTTTAGTTAACTTACTAAATTCAGCACTAACTGAAGGAGGAGAAGATGTACCGGAAGGTCATTATGAAGAAGATAACATGAAAGCTACAGTAGTACCTAATAGGAACAAGATATTTGCTTCTTTAGTACAAGCAGTAGCATTATCAGCAGCTACATCTAATGGTAACGATACAGATATCGCATTAGGAATTCATGCTGGTGATCATGCAATCTATCCTGACTGTAGACAAGAATTTAGAGATGCTGATGATGCCGCCTTTAGAGAAGGTAATTGGGATGCAGAACGTGTAGGATACTTTACACCTTACTTAGAAACAGATAAATTAGGAATCTTAAAAGATGGACAGAAATTGGTTAAGGAGCTCGGAATTACGTTTAATGATGTGTACAAACGTACTAATACATCCTATAAGCCATATCCTAGCGGTAATAGCGACTACAAATCAGCGTCATCTGTTGAAAGGATTGAAGCATTTATCGACTTGGGTGTGGATGACCCAGTACAATATGAAGATGAAAGTGGACCAGTCGATTACAACATTGCGAAAGCACATGTTGAAAGATTATTAGCAGAACATTCTACTGCAGCAGTAAAAGGAGACGCCTAATGAAGAAGTTTTTATTTTTTATATCATTAGTAGTATCTTCTCTTGCTTTTGGGCAAGAGGAGGTACCCTATGATGCATTAGGTGCATGGTATAACTTAGACGGAGAAGTATTAGTAATTAGCAGAAATGAAGACAAAATAGTATTTGTAAGAAAAAATGCAACTAGAATACTAGCTTCTGGTGAAATAACAATGGATAACGGAGATATGCACATTAATAGGTATGACACATCAGATGCATATAGATTAGGTTTATTCATAGGTAAAGAAACAATGGTAATAAATCGACCAAACTCAATAAGAGCTTGGTTATGGACTAGAATACAATAGATATGGCTTACGGAACAGAAGATTATAATCAAAAATACCCTGATGCTAAAAGGCATCAAATAATAAGTTTTATTAAATCTGGAATTAGAATTTTAGGTTATGTTTTTATCCCATTTAGTTTGGAGATTGCAACTGGGGTTCTTATATTGAGTGAATTAATTGGTATAATTGAGGAATTAGTATGAGTTATGAATTTACAGTATCGGTTTTAGTATTTACTATAATTATGGTACTTTTTAATGTAATAAAAGATTTTATTATACTTCCTAAATTTAATGTTAGTGAAAACCAACTTAAAAAAGTTAATAAACGATGGTATATTAGTTTTGCAGTTGGTGTAGTTATATTATACTTAATGTATGCGTAGAAAAAAAGAAGGTTGTGAAGTGAATTCACCTATATATAGGCAAATTCTAAAAGAAGTATCTAAGGGTTATAGTTTTGAACAGTGTTATAAAACAAATAAAATAATTAGAATTAAAAAATGAAAAAAATATTATATTTTAGTGCTGCATGGTGTGGGCCTTGTAAAACATTAGGACCTATTATGGAATCACTATCAGGTCAAATTAATTATGATAAGATTGATGTTGATGATAATCAAGATTTATCTATAGAATATGGTGTTAGAAATATTCCTACTTTAGTATTGGTTGAAAATGGAGAAGCTCAAGGTAGATTAGTAGGAATACAATCAAAAGAATCAATTTTAAATTTTTATAATGGGTAAATTTCAATCAACAAAAGTATTTGATGGTTTTTCAACTGTGTTCCGTCAATGGAAAGCAGAAGAAACACACTGCAAATATTTACATGGTTATGGGGTTTCATTCAAAATTTGGTTTGAAGGAGAATTAGATCATAGAAACTGGGTTTGGGATTTTGGAGGAATGAAACGTGCTAAAGGAAAAATTGATGGTATGAGTCCTAAAGAATGGTTTGATTTTATGTTTGACCATACTTTACTTGTGGCCGAAGATGATCCATATGCTAAAGCATTTGCTCAAATGCATGAAGCAGGAGTAGCCCAAGTTAGATTCATCCCAGCAGTTGGGGCAGAAAAATTTGCAGAATATATTTACAATAAAGTAAATGAATTTATTTTCCCTGAAACGGAAGGGAGAGTACAAGTAGTAAAAGTAGAATTTAGAGAGCATGAAAAAAATAGTGCCATCTATATACCTTAATTATATTTATGTCATATAGTGACTGTAAAACCACTTAAAAAAATTAACAAATGAAACAACTCAAGCGTATTGAGGACTACAATAAAGTCCTCCCAATCTTAGAACTTTATACAGCAGTACAATCAGAAGGAAGCCGCCAAGGTTATCCTACTATTGTTGTTAGAACATCAGGTTGCACCCACAGATGCTATTTTGGCGAAGGTGGATGGTGTGATTCCTGGTATACAAGTATTCACCCAGAAAAAGGTAAATATAGTTTTCAAAATATTATCGATTTTTATAAAGAACATCCTCATATTACAGAAATGATGTTGACAGGTGGATCACCCACAATGCACCCTGCATTGGTAAACGAGTTAACCCACTTTGCTCATGAAAACGATATATTCATTACTATTGAAACTGAAGGAAGCCATTTTCTTCCCACCGATTATCCTATTAACTTGCTTAGTATTAGCCCTAAGTTTTCCAATTCTATTCCTGTACTGGGAGTTGAAACACCTCAAGGAGCGATTACTGATCAAAGAATGATTGATAGACATAATAAATTTAGAATTAATAAAGATGCGATTAAAGAAAGTATTGATTATCATTCTGATTACCATATTAAGCCTGTCCTTGATAAGGAACTTTCTATGGTTGGAGAAGTTGAAGAATTTCTTAAAGATTTAAAAATACCAGACGAAAAAGTTTGGGCTATGCCTGCGGGAGATGATAGAGAATCTTTATTTGAAAGTTATGGACCTGTAATGAATTTTGTAAGAGACAGGGGTTGGAGATATACTGGTAGAAGTCATATTATGGCCTTTAATACTGAGCGTTGTGTCTAAACAAGAAGCCCTTCGTATATTAGAAGAAATAAAAGAAAATGTAAATGTATGCTGTGCCATTACTATGGAACCAGATGAAGTACTAGAATTATTAGAAAAATTAGAAAGTTATATAAATGAGTAGAAAAAAACAACATAAAGACCTAGAAGTAGTACAAGAGGGTTTTGCTAATGGTGTAGCACCTGGCTTCCCCCTTAATGATGAATCAAAACAAGCTATGATAGAAGAAGCAACTGTAGCTTATGGTAAATTTCTAACAGCATTAAAATGTGATTGGGAAAATGATCCTAATTCATCTGATACACCTAGACGTGTAGCTAAAGCATATGTAAATGATTTATGGGCTGGGCGATATAATGCGATGAGTGAGATTACTTCATTCCCATCGGATGGTTATGATGGTGTTATTATAGAACGTAATATACCGTTAACTTCAATGTGTTCTCACCACCACCAAACAATTCAAGGTGTAGTTCATATTGGGTATGTTGCAGGTGAAAAGGGTCAAGTAATTGGTTTATCTAAACTAAATCGTATTGTAGAATTATTTGGTAGACGAGGTGCCATCCAAGAACAGTTAACATCAGCTATTCATGGTGCAGTAGAAAAAATTACTGAAGGTAATAAAGGTGTTGTAGTAACAATTGTTGGTACTCATAACTGTGTATCTTGTAGAGGTGTTAAACATCAGGGTGCTTCAATGGTTACAACTAAAGCATCAGGTGTATTCCGCGATAATGATAGTTTAGCACGCCAAGAATTTTTTGATAGTATTAAAATTAATAATGGAACACACGCTATATGATGGTTAAAAATTATATTACTTGGAGTGGAGTTGATCAATTAGTAGATGTTTTATGTAAAAAAATATTATTAGATCTCCCACAAATTGATTCTGTAGTGGGTATACCACGAGGTGGTTTAATACCTGCTACATTAGTATCTCATAAATTAGGTTTACCCTATAATGATGGTCCTATTGGTGCTAATACACTAGTAATAGATGACATTTGCGACTCAGGGAATACAATTAAAAATTCTATAGGAGTATATACTGCAACACTACACACTAAATTATCTGCAATAGTACAACCTACACTCTCAGCTAATATTTTAGTAAATGAAAGTCAGTGGATTGTATATCCTTGGGAAAGACAAGATAGTGAACCTATTCAAGATTATTTAAAATGAAATTAGGAGATTTAGTTGAGAAGTTAATAAGTATTATTACCTTGGGTAAAGGTAAACGTATTGCAACCTATATTGCTAAATTAAGAGGCAAAGAAGATTGTGGTTGCGAAAGAAGAAAAAATAAATTAAATAAAATGTTATAATATGGAATATTGGCAAGTAAAAACTTTATCACAATTTGAAAACGATAAAGGTAGAATTCAAAAAACAACTGAATTATATTTAGTTGATGCTGTATCAGCTACTGATGCTGAAGCTAAATTATATAAACGAAATGAAGGTTTATCTAATTTTAGAGTAATAGAAGTAAAGAAAACAAAAATCTTAGAAGTAATACAATAATGGCGAAGCAATTAAAGTTATTTAAAGAAGAAGAATTACCTGTATGGGTAAATGGGGTGCCATTTGTAGATGAAGTGGAAACATTTAACAAAACATTCAATAAACCTAATAACTATGAACCAGTCATTCCAGAATATAAAGAATGGAAATTTGTTTATGACTTCATCCTCGAAGAACTCGAAGAATATAAAGAAGCTTGCGAACGAGGCAACATTGTGGAAATTCTGGATGCTTTGTGCGACATTACTTATGTTTCCCTTGGGAACGGTACTATGTTACATGGCCTTAAAGGTAAGATATGGCCGGCATATCAAGAGGTACAAGCTAGTAATATGTCAAAAGCTTGCTCAACTGAAGAAGAAGCCATACAGAGTGTCAGCCAAAGAAGTAAGGAGCAAGGTGAGGCCTGTCATTTTGAGAAAGTTGAGGAAGGACGGTATATTGTCTACCGCACCAGGGATAGAAAAGTAATGAAGAGCATTAATTACTTTAAACCAGACTTACATCAATTTTTTACAGATGATGAATTGCAAAAATTTCATAATCAAAGTCTTGGAATTTAATGTATAAAAAATGTTATCAAGGTAAAAAATTAGGTCAAAATTTATATGAAATGCACCTATGGGAATCAGATGGTAAACACCAGGTGGTTCCTTATCTTAATGAGGCATATCAAATAAGTAATGACGATGGTGAATTTATTGGATTAGGGGGAGAACCTTTAACAAAAATAAAAAAGTGGTATTTCTCTAGAAACGAAAAATATTCCCATAATAACACCCCAGATCTGTATTTTAATGATATGGGTGTAGTTCAAAAATTCCTAGTAGAAAAATATGGAACTAATGATGAACCTTCTACAGGGCATAAAGAATTATTTTTTGATATTGAGTGTGAAATTGGGGGGGCTTTAACCCCAGAATATATTGAACGTGCTCCTATGCCCATTACTTCTATTGCGTGGTGGGATAAACAAGCAGATTGGTGGGCTATTTTAATTTTAGATAAAAAAGGTCAATTAAAACATACTAAAGCAAGAAATAAAGAAATTATTCCTTGTAAGACTGAACAAGAATTACTTTTAAATTTTATAGAAAAATTTAGAGAAATTGATCCTGATATTTTAATAGGATATAATAGTGATTTCTTTGATATTCCTTATCTCTATTATAGAATGGGTAATGTGTTAGGTAAAGATACAGCGGATTATTTATCTCCATTAAATGGAATGGTTGATGAACCTATCAAATCCAGAAAGTATAGTCAGTATTTTTATGGGATGGATCAAAGTGTAAATATATTTGGAGTTGAATCTCTTGATTATATGCGTTTACATAGAAAATATAGTTGGAAAGATGAACCATCTTGGAAATTAGATGCTATTGGGGAAAAATATGCTGGGATGAATAAAATTGAATATGAGGGTAATTTAGATCAATTATTTGAAACTGATATTCATAAATTTATAGAGTATAACTTTCGTGATGTTGAAATATTAAAGTTATTAGATGAAAAACTACAATATATTGCTTTAACTAAAAACTTATCTCATAAAGGAAAACATAATTACGAAGATGTATACTATAATAGTATAACCCAAGATGGGGCTATTTCAGCTTATCTTTTATCCCAGGGGATTGTACCACCAAATAGAGAACAAAATCCTAGAAAAAAACAAAATTACGCTGGTGGTTATTTATTTTGTCCTAAGGCGGGTTTGTATAAGTATATGTTTGATGAGGACTTAACCTCACTATATCCCTCTATTATCATGTCATTAAACATAGGTAAAGAAACATTTATGGGTCGCATTATAGATGCAGACGACCGTAATAATAGATTGGGACTTAATGATTTAAAAGAAAAAAACCCTGATGAAGAATTATTATTTGAAAATGCTAAAGGATCACAATCTAGAATACCAATTAAAACTTTAATAGGAGCTATAGAGACTAAAAATTTAGCTATTTCTGCTAATGGTGCTATGTTTGATACTAGTAGAGAATCAACTTTATCAACAGTTTTAAATAAATGGTTTCAGGAACGAGTTGAGTATAAAGGTAAAATGAAAGAAGCTTATAAAGCAAAAGATACTGAAAAAGGAGAATATTATCATTTAATGCAATATACAATGAAAATCCTCTTAAATAGTTTGTATGGTGCAACTGCTTTACCTAGCTTTAGATATGGAATGAATTATTCAATATTAAGCGAAGCAATTACATTATCTGGGCACCGAATTATTCAAGAATCTGCTCTGTGTGCTAATCGCCATATGAATAAAGTTATTAAAGGAGAAATTAAATTAGAAATATGACTTTAAAACCACAATCTATAAGGAAAGGAGTACAAATATATCTTGAAAGGAAACTAACCGAAAAACAAGATATAATTAAATTAAGTGAAGATTGGTCTGAAGTACAAATCAATTTTTTTAAAAAAATGTTAAAACAAGGAGGAGAATTTAAAATTAAAGGTAGTAAATTTATAATAATTCCACCTTCAAAAGTTTTAGATTCTAAAGGAGAAAAAGATAAAGGAGTAATAACAATACCAGGACTTGATGGAAGATTTTAAACCAGAAATTGGAGTAGTTACAGGAAACTTTGATATTATTCATTTAGGGTATGTTCGTTTATTTAAAGAGTTATATGAGGGTTGTAATTCACCTTTTATTTTATTACATGATGACCCATCTATTGAACGCCCAGATAAACATAAACCATTGCATACAATTGAAGAACGAATAGAAATGATCAAACCCCATTTTCCATATTCAATAGTTACATTTATGGTTTATAATATTGAGGATGAACTTTATACAATATTAAAATCATTACGCCCTGATGTTAGATTAATGGGTGATGATTATATAGGTAAGCCATATACTGGAGACGATTTAGGTATTCCTACTAAGTGGGTTGATCGTTCTCATGGGTGGAGTACTACTAAATTTAAAGAAAAAATATGCAAGTAGAAGTATCAATAGGAGAATTTTTAGATAAAATTAGTATTTTAGAATTAAAACTTTTAAATATTACTAATAAACCCAAGCTAATTAATATTAAACGTGAATTTTATTATTTAAACCCATTTTGTACTGAATTACTAGAAACATATGGGGATGAATTAAAATCTTTATATCTTAAATTATCAAGAATAAATGGTGATTTATGGGTTATAGAAGATAAATTACGTGAACTAGAATCCAAAAAATGCTTTGATGAAGAATTTGTGGAATTGGCTCGTTCTGTGTATTTTACAAATGATAAGCGTGCTGAAGTCAAAAAAGATATTAATTTATTAACTGGTAGTGAATTAATAGAAGAAAAATCTTATAAAGATTATTAATGAAACATTTAGAGGATACACCTTGGTTTATTTGTGATATAAAAGATGATAATTATTGTGCTTATGTAGATACCGATTCTAATTATTTTAATGCTGAACCAATATTAAAACATTTATATCCTAATTTTGAAGAATTAGAGGATAAAGAAAAAGATAATAAATTAGAAGGTGTAGCTTTAGCTTACCAAGACATCATTACAGATCATTATGATCAATTAGCTAAAGAATGTTTTAATGTTCCTACCCACCGTTTAGAAATGAAAACAGAGTGTGTAATTAGATCTGCATACTTTAGAGCTACTAGACGTTATGCTCAATGGATTACTAAACAAGAGGGTGTTGATAAAGAAACTTTGGACATTAAAGGTTTAGAGTTTATGAAAGCAAATTTTCCCCCTATATTAGGAGAATTTTTTAATAAAATTTTAAAAGAAGTATTAAAGGGAGCGGAGCATAGTAGTATTTTAAGTCAAATTAAAGTATTTAAAAAACAGATATTAGGAGGTGAAATACCTTTTACAAAATTAGGTAATCCTACTGCTGTAAAAAAATTAGATAAGTATACTTCTAAAAAACCCAGAGCGGGAGAAGTATTTACTGTAATAGAAAAAGGTGCACCTGCTCCTGTCCGCGCTGCTACCAAATATAATGATCTATTACGCCTATGGAAATTAGATAAACAGCATAATTATATCACCCAGGCAGATAAAATTAAATGGATCTATTTAAAAGATAATCCATATAAAATAGAAGCATTAGCTTTTATGGAAAATGATTTACCTAAAAAAATAGAAGAATTTTTAGATCAATATGCAGACCGTAGGAAAGTATTTGAATCTATATTATTAAATAAATTAGAAGGGTTTTTTAATGATTTGGAATGGTCTCTTAATTTAAACCCCCATTTAGATAAATTTGCTTCTTTTGAGATTTAACTTATTTATCATATTTATAATAAATACTTATTTAAAAAATGGCTAATTTTTCAGGATCTTTTATTGCGGATACTTACCAAAGAGTAATCCAATTAGATACAACTTTACAAGATGGAACAGGCTCTTTACTTCAAGATCTCCCTGTAACCGCATCCCATGCTATATCAGCTTCTTATGCTGTTAGTGCCTCAGTAGAAATTCTTAAAGAAATTTCTTCTTCTAATGCTGACACTGCTTCTTTAGCTTTAAGTGGGGATGGTCATTTTTCGGGTTCATTTACTGGGTCATTTATAGGTACTTTAACTGGAGTTGCAGCTACTGCTTCTTATGTTGAGTATACAGGAATAGCAAATAAACCTACTTTAATATCAAGTTCAGAACAGATAGCAGATGATATTAGTGGTTCATTTACTTCCACCTCAGCAAGTTTAGCAGCATCTATTACAACGAATAGTAGTTCTTTTTCAGTAAGAGTAACTGACTTAGAAACATTTAGTTCATCACTAGATGATACTTTTGCTACTGAAGTTGAATTAAATACTGCAACCTCTTCTTTAAGTTCCTCACTTGCTATTGATATAGCTTCATTAATAACTGATAGTGGTTCTTTCTCAACTAGAGTAACTGACCTAGAAACATTTAGTTCATCATTAGATAATACATTTGCTACCGAAGCAGAACTTAATGCTGCAACGGCAAGTTTAAGTTCAAGTTTAGCAATAGATATTTCAACCAATTCATCTAGTATTGCTAATTTAACATCAGCAACAAGTTCATATTCAACAGGATCAGGTGAATCAATTTCTTCAGGTAGTATTGCTTTTAGTCCTACTTCATCTGGTGTTTTGGGGTATTGGAACATATCAGGGTCTATTATCCCAACTGAAAACGAACAATATGATTTAGGAAATGCAGAATATAAAATTAGACATTTATTTTTAAGTGATAATTCAATTTACGTAGGAGATAATCATATTATAAATGCAGAAAGTTTAGATAACCAGTTAGGGTTAAGTTCAAGCCTTGACCCCATTTTACCTAACTCTCCAGGTAGCAAAGGAGATGTTGTTACAGATGCCACCCATGTATATATTTGTACTGGCCCTGATACTTGGGTGAGAGCAAATTTAGAAACAGCTTGGTAGACTAAAATTTTAGTTGTATATTATTGAAATAAAAGTTATATATGGTAAGTAAAAACATCTTACAATCGGTTGTATCCAAATATTATTTAGGAGGATTATTTTCACAAGTTAAATGGCGTATTAAAGATAATACTTTAACTATCTATGTTGGAGAGCAAGGTAGAGCAGCTAAAGTACATCTCAAAAGCTTCCAATTTGAAGATTGTGAATTAGGTATATTTGATACACATAAGTTAGCCAAATTACTTTCTATTACAAATGGAGAACTATTAATTACAGCCGAAAAATCCCATAAAATTTATACGAAATTACATATTGCTGATTCTAATTTTGATTTAAATTATTCATTAGCAGATATATTTGTTATCCCTAAAGCAACATACTACCAGGATATAGAAGAACCTGATGTAGATATACAATTAGAGAAAGAAAATATTGATGCTCTAATTAAAGCTAAAACTGCATTGGCTGATCAAAGTAATTTATTAATTAAAACAACTGAAGATTTAGATGGAACTACTGTATGTGAATTTACATTTGGTGATATAGAAAATTTCTCAAATAAAGTAACTTATACCTTACAAGGTGATATTAAAGTAACTGATTTAGAATTACCATTTAATTCGGATATATTAAAAGATATATTTTCAAATAATAAAGATATGGATAATGGTAGATTAAGAATATCTGCTGATGGAATGATTCAATTAAATTTCCATTCAGGGGAAATAGAAACAGAATATTTTTTATTGAGAAATGAATAATATTATATTTATAATAAATAACAATTGGAGCTAGGGCACAATGTTATGTTTTGTTAAACCGAGTAGCTTAGGCACTCACAAATTTAAATGATATGAGTACATTACAATTGTTCGAAAGAACACCATTTGACATTTTAGTCAGAAATTTTTTCCAAGATGCTGGTCAATTTCAACCAATGAAAGACCACAAATTACCCCACCCAGTAGATTTATACCAAACAGATAGCGGATTAACTTTTGATATCGCTTGCACTGGTATTTCTAAGGACGATATTGAAATTCTTATTCAAGATAATGTTCTTAGAGTAAACTATGATAAATCCAAGATAGAAGAAAAAAACGTAGATTATATCCATAAGGGTATAGCTAAGCGTTCTTTTAATTTAGGATGGAAAATTGATAATAAATTTGATTTAGGCAAAGCTAATGCTGAATTTAAAGATGGTTTATTAACAATTGATATTCCCTATTCTAAGGGATCAGAGTTAAAAACTCTTAAAATTAAATAATAAGTTTTATAAAAAAATGTGTCCTAGCACATTGTTTTTCGTATATTCACGTATATGAAGAAATTTAAACAAATACAAACCATTACTGACCCAACACTAGAACCTTATTTCATCACTAGAGATGAATATAGTTTTACTGTAAAAGAAAATGTAGCACCTAATTCTAATCATTTTAGGACAAAGGGAAAAGGCAAATCATATGAAAAATCATTAGCCTATTTTCCTACATTTGATGCGGCATTAAAAAAAATAGCTACGTTAAAGCTATCACAAAAAGAAAATTATACTTCAATAAATGATTATATTGAAGATTATAATGTAATTAGTAACCAAATTAAAAATTATACAGATGGCATTAGAAGCACTGTTTGATGCAGTTATTGTAAAACCTATTGAGGTTGAAGAAACAACTTATGGAAACATAATTGTACCTGATATAGGTAAAGAAACAAATGAAACCGGAGAAGTTATAGCAGTAGGACCTGGTAAACATACTATATCAGGAGAATTATTACCTACTCAATTAAAAGTAGGAGACGTAGTAGTACTACCTACAATGGGTTTTACCAAATTACCATATAATAAAGAAGAATATTATGTTGGACCCGAAAATCAAGTTTTAGCAAAAATAAATAATGAGTAAAGAAATTACATTCGGTACAGATGCCCGTGAAGAATTAGTAAAGGGTATTGATAAATTAGCAGACGCTGTAGTAGCAACTTTAGGACCTAATGGGAGAAATGTTGTAATAGATAATGGTGAATCACCCCAATCCACTAAGGATGGTGTAACAGTAGCTAAATCTATTTCACTATCAAACCCAACACAAGAATTAGGTGTTAAGTTGGTTAAACAGGCAGCTATCCAAACAGCAAATAAAGCAGGGGATGGCACAACAACCTCTACTCTACTTGCACGTGAGATGGTAAAAGCAGGATTAAGAGCAGTTGCTCAAGGCGAAAACGCAGTACGCATTAAACGAGATATAGATAAATCAGTAGAAAAAGTAGTAAGTAAATTAAAAGGTATAGCCGAAGATATTTCATCTGAAGATCAATTAAAACAAATTGCTACTGTATCCGCTAATAATGATGAAGAAACAGGTGAATTAATTGCTACTGCTATTGATAAAGTAGGTATGGAAGGTGTAGTACATATTGAAGAATCTAGAACCGGAGAAACATATCTTGAAACTGTAGAAGGTATGCAGTTCGATCGTGGTTTTAAATCACCTTATTTTGTTACTGATAATAACAGTATGTCATCAGTATTAGAAAACCCAATGATCTTAATTATAGATCAAAAACTTACACAAGTAAAAGATTTATTACCAATCCTAGAAGCAGTATCATCACAAGCTAAATCACTATTAATTATTGCCGAAGATATTGATAATGAAGCATTAGCTACTCTGATTGTTAATAAAATGAGGGGTACAATGAAGGTATGTGCTGTAAAAGCCCCCGATTTTGGAGACAGAAGAAAATTAATTCTAGAAGACATTGCTATCACAACTGGAGGACAAGTATTCAGTAAAGATAAAGGGATGAAGCTCGATAAATTTAGTTGGGATTGGTTTGGTGAAGCTAGAAACGTAACTGTTACTAAAGAACAAACTACTATTGTAGATGGAAAAGGAACAGTTGAATCGATTGAAGCACGTATTGAAGAATTACAACAACAAATAGATAAAGCAGGAACTCCATTTGAGATTGAAAAACTCCAAGAAAGATTAGCAAAATTTGTTGGAGGAGTAGCTATTATCCATGTAGGTGGGGCTACTGAAACTGAAATGAAAGAGAAAAAAGATAGAGTAGATGATGCACTACATGCCACCAAGGCTGCCATTGAGGAAGGAATTGTGCCTGGTGGTGGTGTTGCTCTATTGTATGCTTCACAAATATTAAGTCGAGCTCAAACTGGTAGTGGGATAGTAAGAAGAGCATGTAGAATGCCTTTCAACCAAATATTAGTTAATGCCGGTTATGAATCAACCGAAGCACAAATGTTAGGTAAATATAAATTAGTAGAATCAGGTAATGATACTTGGGCCGGAATTAATGTTGAGACTAAAGAAGTCATTAACATGAAAGAATCAGGTATTATAGATCCTACTAAAGTAACTAGAACAGCACTTCAAAATGCTGCCTCAATAGCGGGTACAATATTACTTACAGAATGTACAGTAGTAGAAGAACCCCAAGATGATAATCAACAACCGCAATTAGACCCAATGATGGGGATGATGTAAATTTAAATTTAATTAATTATGACAAAGCAAGAAATTTTCGAACAAATTGACACTCTTTACAATTCATTTGTAGAGGAACACAATTCAACTACTAAAGCTGGAGCACAACGTGCCCGTAAAGCTATTGGTAGTATCAAGAAATTAGTTACAGATTATAGAAAGGCTTCAGTAAATGAAAGCAAGTAATCCTGAAATTAATATAATTGAAGATAACGTTCTTATTGCCAGGCGAGTACCGCCTGGTGATAAGTGGCGTTTAATAGCAAATGAACCTGATGGGCAAGTCCATCCTACTCTAACTGATGCCCTAGAAGCATATATGGTAAAAACAGGATTTAAGGGAGATTATCGCTTAGCTCCTTTGAAAAGCGAATTATTTGCCATATCTTCCACGGAAGAAATTGTGGAACCAGAACCAGAAAAAAGATATTCAATATATGGTGAGTACTAGAGAGAATACACTACTAAATGAAAAATATCGTCCTGATAATTTAGACAATTATGTTGGTAATCTTAATTTAAAATCAACATTAGCTAAACAATTATCCCAAAATGATATCCAAAATTATCTATTTTACGGACCCGCAGGTACAGGTAAAACTACACTTGCTAAGTTAATAGTTAATAATTTAGATTGTGATTCACTTTATATTAACGCCTCTGATGAACGAGGCATCGAAACCATAAGAGACAAAGTATCAGGCTTCGCTTCAGTTGCCAGTATAAAACCCTTAAAGGTAGTTATATTAGACGAGTCTGATTTTTTAACAATTCAAGCACAAGCCTCTTTGCGAAATGTAATTGAAACGTTTTCACGTACTACAAGATTTATTTTAACTTGTAATTTTGTAGAACGTATTATTGACCCAATTCAATCACGTTGTCAAACATTCAAAATAGTTCCACCAACTAAAAAGGAGGTAGCAGTTCATATAACAGGAATATGTGATAAAGAGAATATAGGTTATGAAATTCCTTCAATAGGGAAATTAGTAAACAAGTATTATCCTGACATCCGTAAAATGTTAAATACTGTTCAAGCAAGTACTGTGGATGGCCATTTACAACTTGATGATAGTTTACTTATTTCATCTAGTTATATGGACTCTGTGCTTGATGAGTTAAAACAAGATAATTATAAAAACATAAGACAAATAATAGCTGATTCAGGTGTTAATGATTTTGAAGAACTATTTAGATTTTTATATGATAATTCTTCAGAATACATGCCTGGCAAGGAAGGTACAGCTGCTATTTTAATAAATGAACACTTATATAAATCAAACTTCCGTATAGACAAAGAGATAAACTTAATGTCTTTAATTCAAAATTTAATAAATAATAAGTAATGGAACAACCTATCCAACAACCCCAAATTGATCTCAAAAATACCTCTGGTTTAAAAACTAGTGATGATAAAAGTATATTTCAACAAGGAGTTATTTTACGTAAAGTTTCTAAATTTGTAACAGGTACAAATGAAGATGCTATGATACCCATTCCCGTATTTTATGAACCTACTACTGGTAAAATACTAGCAGATTCAGTACCTAAAGAATTACGTGAAGAATTAGCTGATGAACTTATTTGATTGGCTTAAAGAAATAAACAATAAGAAATCTCCAGTTGGTTCCTTTTCTCAAGAGGATTGGGATCAATGGAATTCTTATATGGTACATCGATTTCTAAGTATGAATCCTAATCTTTTAGAGTTAGTAAATGAAGTACAATCGTTACCACCAACAGATAAACAACAAATATATTCTATTTATAGGGAATATGTGCCCAAAAATAATAAATGGAGTAAATACATTAAATCAAATATTAAATCACAAAATAAAGATTTAGTTACTTATTTTGTTGATTATTTTCAATTATCATCTCGTGAAGTAAAAGAT
>Ga0187219_1000593_pt1 | contig 17342 bp, 34 predicted proteins | sample 13SPOviralmetaG_FD_130162 | JGI IMG/M metagenome (GOLD analysis project Ga0187219, IMG submission 130162) | Marine viral communities from the oligotrophic San Pedro Time Series (SPOT) site, San Pedro Channel, CA, USA - 13 SPOT_SRF_2010-07-21... | ecosystem: Environmental > Aquatic > Marine >... | reverse complement strand
CTAGATGGGACTATCCATAAACAACCAGCTTACGGTAAAGACATGCAAAGTGCTTTAGCTAGACTAATGAATAAAGAGTTAACTGTAAAAGTTGAAAGAAAGTTAGAGACTAATACTGGTTTAATATTCATAGCTTGGTTATTACTAATGGGTACACCAGCTATAATTTTTGGTGCACAGGATACACCTTGGTACCTAGCACTCACGTTTGGCACTATTATAATGTTGATGGCAGTAGCTAGTTTATGGTATAACTATATTAAAAAAGGTGAGGTATGAGTAGATTGATATACGATATGTATTATGCTGACGAGATCACTTTAGAGGTGTGCGAGCGGTTGTTAGCTCAGTTGAGTAAGAGTAAAGAACGAAGAAGATATTATTAAGAGAAATTATGTATAGAATAGTAAGAGAAGTAAATCATTTAACAGATACAGTTCAATATTTTATTGAGCGTAAGAAAACATTTTTATGGTCATCATCATGGACTAGAGAGTTAGGTTTAGATATCAGTCAAAGAGGTCCTATAGGAGCACCGACTTATGATGGAGCAAAATGGAAGTTAGATCGTATCAAGTTAAGAAACGGTGTTATGATGGAGAGAGAGGTAGTAGTAGACTTAACTGACGTTATATAGAATGGATATAAATTACTATACTAAATACGATAGAGGATTTCAACTACTATGTGAACTACAGCCATCAGATAGATATACTCAAGGTATTGAGTTGAAGGATGTAAGACTCATTAAAGACAATCGAGAACTCTATAGTCAACCAGGTGTATATATACTCGCTAATACTAAAGGAGAAGTTCTTAAAATAGGTCAGACAAGTAATATGTTCAATCGAATATACACTCAATACAAATGCGTTTCAAATGCTACTAATCATAGAATACGAGATTATATTAAGACAGTTGAACCTCTACTAGTATATGTTTATATGCTACCTAAAAAGAAGACTAGAATACCTCTAGGATTAAACAAGTACACAGTATACACATCCTTTGCAGCAGGATTTGAACATATACTTCTAAAAGAATTTAAAGATAAAACTAAAGCATTGCCTAAATTAAATACAATGATACGATGAAACAATTTACACAAATTTTTACTATAGTAGTTATTACTGTACTGATGGGTGTGTACCTCTCAAGTATATTAGAGGTAGAGCATCAACAGGAAGAGCTACTTAATAAACAACAGTTAATCGACAGCTTGATTCATGTTAATGATAGTCTGCTGCTTGAGATAGATACACTACAGCGTCAATCAGAAATATGGGATTTTGGAATACAAAAGAAAACTAAATTTTTATTGAACGCTATTATTACTATCGAGTCCAGTAACAATGATTCAGCTTATCATGCTGGAGAGGATGCAGTTGGTTGCTTACAGATACGACCATGCATGGTGTTGGATGTTAATCGAATATTAAAAAAGCAAAATAAAACAATACAGTACACTTTAACTGATAGATGGAATAGAGATAAATCTATTGAGATGTTTCATGTGTATTGTAACTACTATAACCTCACTACGTTAGAAGCTATGGCACGTTCTTGGAACGGAGGACCTCGAGGAGCTAATAAAAACACTACAGTTGGTTACTGGAGAAAAGTAAAGAATCAGTTGGAAAGCTGAATAATAATTCTTATATTTACAATATGATAAAAGGAACTAGACTAGGGTATGCTTGCGTTAACGCAGGTTTAACTAACCGACCTAACAAGCTTGGAGGTCGAGTAACGACTTCACGTACGTTACGTAAATCAACTTGGCAACTTGATAAAGGTTGGGATTACGAAGCAGTAGGTGTTAAAGCATTAGATAATGCTAAAGACTTATTACACTACCTTAAATGGAACAAAGAGCATAATATTACTCTATTTCGTATCGGTAGTGAACTTATACCTTGGCATGACCATTACGAGCTAAAAATGTTACCTCAACTAGACGAGATTAAAGCTGCTTTATTTGAAGCAGGTGAGTATGCTCGTAAACATAATATGAGAGTAACTACCCATCCAGGTCCGTTTACTGTATTAGGTTCTCCTACTCCAGCAGTAGTTGATAAATCTATTATAGGACTTGAACGTCATTCAGAGATGTTTGATATGATGGGATTTAAACCTTCGTTTGATAATAAGATAAATATACATATAGGAGGTGCTTATGGAGATCATGCTGCTACTGCAGTACGATGGATAGCAGCTTGGCATAGGCTATCAGATAGTTGTAAGAAGCGATTGGTAGTTGAAAACGATGATAAAGCTAATATGTGGTCAGTACAAATGTTATATGATTATTTTCATAAAGAGATAGGTATACCAATTACATTCGATTACTTTCATCATAAGTTTCACACTAGTGGTTTAACTGAAGAAGAAGCTCTTAAATTAGCGGCTACTACTTGGCCAGATGATGTTCGTCAATGCACCCACTATTCTGAATCTAAACGAGAAGAGGAGTTAAGAGCGTTTAACCGTATGTGTAAAGCTAACTCTATAGATCCAAAAAATATAGAAGACTGGCCTACTTTGCTTGAGATGAAGAAGAAGGTAGATAAAATTAGAGCTACCGCTCATGCAGATTATGTTATAGAAGAAATAAATACTTACGGTTTAGATATCGATATAGTATTAGAAGTAAAAGCTAAAGAGTTAGGTCTCTTTGGTTGTAGACAAGTAAACAAACAATTAATTTAAAAGGAGAAAGTTATGTATTATGTAACAAAAGTATCGGTACTTCACACCGACCCTAATTCGGGCAAAGAGAAAAAAATGACTGAACAGTATCTAATAGATGCAGTAAGTGTAACAGATGCAGAGGTTATTATAACTAAAGAGTTGAGCTCTCAAAGTTTAGACTTCGAGGTAAAATCAGTAACGGCAAGTAAAATATTATCAGTATTATCCGCATAATAGTTGGTAGTCTGAGATATTTTTCTTATCTTTATATATAATAATAAAAACGATAAACTATGATTTGTGTAAAATGTCACGAAGAGATTCAAGCGGGTAGATTAAAAGCTCTACCTAATTCTAAAACCTGTGTTAACTGCTCTACTACGTCTGCTTGGTATGTACGTAATGTAATAGCTGGTAAGACTGAGTATATGGAAACTGAAATAATTAAGGATCCTAAAGCAGCTGCTATATTAAAAGATATGGATAAGCGAGTTGGATGGGGTAGCAATTTAGTAAAGGTTTAGTATGAGTGAATTAGAAGAGTTAGAATACGATATAAACATGCTCAGAGCAGCAATGGAAAATACCTACCTTATATTGACAGGTAAAGCTACTTGGGATAGTTTAATGGATAAAGCATCTATGCAACCGGGAAGTATCGATCAACATAATGATGTTGCATTACTATTTAACCCTATGGCAGATGATTATAATCCAAAGTTTCCTCACCTTCATAATGATGTTGATAAAGATGAATTATTTGAATCTATGATTGATTATTATGTTGAGAGTGAAGAGTATGAGAAGTGCGCAGAACTAGTAAAAATTAAAGAGAAAAGATATGGCACAGAGAGGTAGACCGAGATCAAAACCGGTAAAGAAATGGAATCCTAGGTATTCAAAGACAGCAGTGAGAGTTGCAATACAGAATGCGTTCATGGATGATCCAGATACAGTTATGGTATTAAATACTAGCAAGTTTATGAAAACAGTACTAGAGCAATGCGACGATTGGGCATTAGCTGATGGTCAGACACCACCAGAATAGGTTATGAGGATAGCGTTTTGTATACCTGGACCAACCTTCTCAGGATGGTTTCTTGAAAATTGGACTGCATTAATTAAATCACTCCCACCAGAGATAGATTGGAAGTTATTTAGAAACTATAATCCTAATGTACACGTAGTACGTAATCAGGTATTAGATAGAGCAAAAATGTTTAGACCTGATTACTATATGTGGATAGATAGTGATATTAATTTTACCCCGGATGATTTTTATAAGTTATTAGATCATAAAAATGTTTCTATTGTATCAGGAGTTTATGTTATGAAGACAACATACCCTTATAATGATTTTGCTTGCGGAACATTAGATGGTGGGTATTTAACTAGAGATCATATTAAGGATGAGAAAGATTTAATAGAAGTTAAGGCAAATGGTCTCGGGTGGATGTTAATTAAATCTGAAGTATTCGAACAATTAGATCAACCATTCACACAAGACGCACATGGTACAGGTGAAGACGCTCTATTTCAAATACGTGCTAAAGAGTTAGGTTATAGGTCGTATATTGATCCAACTCTAGTAGTGGGTCATGAAAAGATGATGATACTTACTTAAACTGATAATGCAAAAACAGTTACCATTATTACTACGTAAAGTATCGGTGTTATGTCAATTTTGTTTTCCATATTCAGTAATAAGTAAATATTTATATAAGCAAACATATTAAGAAAAGATTAAGAAATCATTAAATGTCGAGTAGTTTTAAAAATTTACAAAATAAGCTCCAGCTATTAAAAAAAGAGTTAGAGCCTGATGAACCAAAGCGTCGATCAGAAGCTGTAAGTTATTTAGAAATACTATCTAAATTAATTAATGATAGTTACGATCCGTTAAGTACAGGTGATTATATGTTTATTAAAACATTAATCGATTCTGTATTAGAAGTAAAGTATTTTGGTGGATTTGCAAAAGAATCTAAAGAAAGGTTACGTATAATAGAAAAACGATATAATTATATACATGAAGAAAACGGGACTGACATCGAGTGAAAAATTAGCTATATGCAGAACTTGTAAACATTTTTGGAAAGCAACAACTCAGTGTGGTATATGTAAGTGTTTTATGATAATAAAAGTTTTAACTCCACTACCATGTCCAGCTGATCCACCTAGATGGGAGTAATATATGAGTAAATGGTCTGAAGATACAATGTATGAAATAACAATGTCAGTTGAAAATCGCGGATTACGAAAGCAATTTGACGAGCAGCTTAAGAAGATGAGAGCACAACCTCAACATCAATATAAGACGATGTCTGAAAAATATGAATACGCATACAAAAAAGTAGTAAACAAATAAATAAAAAATGGTTATGGTTAGAGGAAGAAATGTCACACAAGTACGACATATTATATGTACCTCCGACTGGTACGACAGCATATTGTCAACATACATGGGTAGCCCATGTTGACGATATATGTGTAGGCCATATCAAAATGCAAATAGAAGCTAATGAAACAGTAAAGTTTCTTGATGCATGGGTTCACAAAAATTTTAGACGACAAGGTATATTTAGGTCCCTATGGGACGCAAGATGGAAGTATGCTCAAAAGAAGTATTTAGGTTATAAAGTATACGCATGGTGCAAGCCGACGAGCTTACCCTTATTAGTTGAGAAAGGGTTTGAGAAAGGTGATGCTTGTATATATGTAGAAAAGATAGTAACTGATGATTCTACTGCATATGAGCAATGCTTCGTATCCTGCTAACTATGAAATACATACTTACTCTGTTTCTCTTTATATCAACGAATCTTCAATCACAATCATTACATGAGATAGGTTTATTTGATCACAGGCCTGTATTAGGAAATGGTGGAGATAAGATACTTCATTTTACTTGCAGTTATGTTATCGCTTATAACACATATAAATATTTCGAGCACCGTGTTCCAAAAAAACGAGCTAGACTATACAGTGTGCTAGTACCTTTGGTGGTAGGAGCAGCTAAGGAGTTTATTGACGAGAAATATCGTAAAGGTTGGGAGAAGGAAGACATGTATGCTAATATTGGAGGTATAATAATATTTAGATATGATTTAACTAAATAATTTGGAAATATAAAAAACTTTTCGTATATTGTTATTATGAATGAGAAGTGTCCATATACTAATTTAAAGAAACGAATGAAGGGTTATATTAATTTTATTCTTCGACCTAAACGTGAAGAGTTCGGTAACATACCTGTATGCCCGTTTGCAGGACCTGAATTAGATCAAGACAAATTAATGATTGACGTATTTGATCCTAGTAAGGAAACTTTTATAGATAAGATGAACGAATTTAAAAGCAGTAAATATAACTCTGCTCTATTTGCTCAAGTTAATACTGACACTATACCAGAATCAGATACGCGAAAGTATCAATCATATTTAAACAAGCTAATTAAAACTAACGGGTTTACTAACTACAAGATTATATGTTTTAATCCAGAAGATACTATTACTAATATAGACGGGTTTAACCCTAGACAGTTTGCTCCAGCTTTTCTAATTAATGTAGCAGATAAAAAAGAGCTAGGTAAAGCGCATAGGACAATTATGAAGTCAAAGTATTTTGATCGTATGTCAGATGCATATAAAAAATACCTTAATGTTTAGTTGGTAATATGAAAATTATTTCGTATATTTAATATAATTAAATGGGATAGGTAACTATCTCATCGGTTACAATACATGGGGCTTGGCTTTAGTCACCCCATAGCTCTACGAAAAAGGTCACCTTCACGTGGTGTAGAGTGTTATGGTTAAAGTTGCTCACTATTATATCCAACTGTTTAACCCACCAAGAACCTTTATTTTTAAACTAATTAAAATTGATATATAATATGAAACGATTAACCGCACATTTAGCTCACGTTAAACCTATCAAAGAAAAGGTAGGTAATGAGGGTAAATTAAAAACGATATTGAACAATACAATATCAGTTCGCAACCTTAGATCACAAGCTGATGTTCACGAAGCTCTATCTAAGATTCGTTCCAACCACACTATTGCAACTTGCAATAAGCCTAACCATAAAACCTGGAAGGTGGGTGATGAAATGTGGTACACTTCTAACGAAAAATAATCCATAAAACAGTTGGTAGTCTGAGATTTATTTCTTATCTTTAGTATATAAAGAAAGAGAGATGAAGAACCAGACAAACTACTTATTAAAAATAACTAAAGATTTAGTTGGTAGTCTGAGTTTTTTTTCTTATCTTTATATTATAAATAAAGAGAGATAAATACCTAAAATTATGATTATAAAAAATAGAACAAATTCAAGCTGGTGGTTAGGAAACGACTTCTTTTCTGAGGATAGAGATATCCTAACAGGAGATATAGTTTCAGATAGAACTTCTGAGTTAATTAAATTATCTGGATACCGTAGAGCAATTTCTAACTTCGTTAATATTGTAACTGGTAAGTCAGATATACCTGTTCGATTTGAAGGCAAAGATAGTTATACTGATGGTAAGTCGGTTACTATTTCAGCTAGTATTAAAGATAAAGATTTTGATAGTACTGTTGGTTTAGCTTTGCATGAAGGTTCTCACGTTCTATTAACTGATTTTAAAATCCTTCCTAATCTAGACTTAGAGATATCTAGCTGGGCAGATGGTACTGATATATACTCTACTATAAATGAGAAGTATAAGATGGGTAGTCATATGTCAGCTAAAAGTTATGTTAAAGATAAGATTAGAAATTTATTGAATATAGTCGAGGATAGACGAATAGATAATTTTGTATTCAAATCGGCTCCTGGTTATAAAGGTTACTACCATGCTTTATATAATCGTTACTTTAGTTCACCTATTATCGATATAGCTTTAGCTTCGTCAAGTCATAGAGAATTAGATTGGGACTCTTATATGTTTCATATCATTAATATTACTAATGCTAACCGTGACCTTAACGCTTTACCTGGATTGTTAGATGTTTATAAAACTGTTGATCTAGCTAATATCGATAGATTAAAGTCTACCAAGCAGTCACTTACTATTGCTCTAAAGATATTCCAACTAGTAGAAGCAAATATTCCTGCTGTTACTGATCAAGAAACTACTTCAGGTCAAGATGGTGATAGTCAAAAAGATGGTGACGAAGGTAATAATACTACTAGCGGTGACGAAGCTACTACTCCAGAAGGTGATTCAAAAGATGATGGTTCTAAAGCTGATGGAGACGAAGCTATTACAGGTACCGCTCAAGGTAATGGTGCTGGAGGGTCAGGAGGATCAGATCTACCTGAGTTATCTCCTCGTCAAGAAAAGCAATTAGCTAAAGCTATTCAGAATCAGAAAGATTTTATAAATAATAATATCAAAAAGACTAAACTTAATAAGACTGAACAGAAGAAGATGAAGGCTTTAGAAGAGTCGGGTTCAGAGATTAAAAAGGTTGGTAAGACTACTAACAAGTATAATGGAAGAGTTTACGAAACTGAATGTATCGTTGTAAAGAAACTTACTCAGAACGTTATTGATAACGCAGGATATAATTTCCTAAACGGTCAAGTATGGAGATCTAAAGGAGAAACATTAAGTAATGCTATTAATAAAGGTGTTACTCTTGGTAGACAGTTAGGTAAGAAGCTTAAGATGAGAAGCGAAGAGCGAAATACTAAGTTCTCTAGGTTAGATTCTGGTAAAATAGATAAGAGATTGATTAGCACTCTAGGGTTTGGTGCAGAGAGAATATTTCAGCAAGTTATGAATGATAAATATACTCCTGCTAATGTGCATATTACAATAGATGCTTCTGGATCTATGGCTGGATCTAGATTTGAGAACTGTCAAACAGCAGTTGTAGCAATAGCTAAAGCAGCTAGTATGATTGATAACTTAGACATTCAAATATCTTACAGAACTACTACGGGCGATAAGCCGATTATCTTAATCGCTTATGATTCTAGAGTAGATAGCTTCAGAAAAATTACTAACTTATTCAAGCATATATGTGCTTCTAATTTGACACCAGAAGGTTTAACTTTTGAGGCTATAAAAAACGAACTAGTTACTGCATCTGGTGATAAAGAGAGTTACTTTATTAATTTTAGTGATGGGATGCCATACTGTGAGCCTAAAGGGTATCAATACTGGGGTGAATCAGCTATACAGCATACTAGAAAGCAAGTTGATAATATGAGAAAGAGAGGAATTAAAGTATTGAGTTACTTTATTGGTCAAAATACTTACGGCTCTCAAGATGAATTTACTAGAATGTATGGTAAATCTGCTCAAACGATAGATGTTACTAGTCTTGTACCATTAGCTAAGACGTTAAATAAAATGTTTTTAGCTAAGTAATATGAGAGTTAACTATACACTACAAACTAACGAGAGCGTTAAGTAAATTAATTGATATGAATATAAATGGAAGAGATATAACTGCAGCAGATTTAGTCAATCAAATTGATATGCTACACTCAGGTTGGTGTAAATTAATGTACAAATACATAACCACTGATAAAACGTTTCTAAAAGATATGCAGGGTACTAATTATAAGAAGCGACAATTAATAGATGAGTTAGTAGAGCATTTTGTTAGTACCGAGGAGTATGAAAAATGCGCAGAACTTGTAAAGTTAAAACAATGGTAAAGGTAAGTTACATTAAAGTACTTAGGGAACCATGGCAGCTAATAAACGGGTTGAGAAACTTCTCGATCAAAAAAGTAAAATTGAGCGTGAGCTTAGGATGATGCAAGAGAATTGTAGTCATAGTGAGCGAGCAATCAAACAAGTAACGCTTGGCGAAGGGTGTCAAACGAGTACAAGATGGGTATGTAATGAGTGTTCAGCAGTTGTAGGTTATCCATCAGAAGTTGAATTAGAAAAATATTTAAAATAAAAGTTATGGCAACAGTAAGTCAAGAAGCAGAATGTCAAAGGTGTGGTTACGAACACGGGTACCACGAATTTCAAACAAGAACAACGGAAGATTATTTTATGTGTCCTAGATGTGGGCATCAAGTACGGTATGTAGTTGATAACTGGGATGATTCGAAATATAAATCAGGTAAGAAGAAGGGTCAACAGAAAAAGAGCTGGAAGCCTAAATACCGTACAGAGTCTATAGTACCTGTTGCTTCATATACTCTAAAAGAGAAGGGTGCACTCGGCAAGCAGTTAGGCCCAGTACCTACAGATGAAGATCTAGTTAATTTTAGGCTAAATGTTAAGGAGCGTTCAACTGAATTGTCTGTAGCTAAATTAACGTATCTATGTGCTGAAGGGGAATATCTAGGTAAATGGGTAGAAGAAGACTTAATAGAAAACAAAGTTAAATTATTAAAATAAAATAAATGAATAAAAGGTTATATGACCTTCCTGTAGAGCGACGTAGGAAGGAGTTTCAAAAAATTAAAAAGAAGGTTTTAAAAAGATATCCAAACGCAACAACTCGAGTGAATAGTGATGGTAAATTTTATATCACAGATGGTTACGGAAGTGTTATAGGAGAAGACTATATGTTACCACCAGCTAAATGCGTGTGGGATGCTTGGGAGTTTGCCCTTCAGTATGGAATTAAATTACATCAAAACTTATTACGTACACATCCTAGTAAAGGGTTAAGCGATAAAGCTGAAGCTAAGGTTATGCGTATTAACAGACGTAGAGGAAATCGTTTCAAAGAATAGTTGTTTATATGAAATTAAATTACTATATTAACAATAATAAAATTTTTTATTAACTAAAAGGTTGTGGCTCACCACTAAAATTATTATGTCATACGACAACAAAAACAACAAAGAATGGAAAATGCCTAAAAAAACTGATAACAGAATTGGTGTAATGCAGGGAGGTTTACACACTCATCCTAGAGAACAACGTTACGGTAACTTATGGAGTCATATCGATTTCTCACCTAGAGAGGGAGTTAGAGGTGATGGTAAAGACGGGTATAATAACAAAACAATTGGAGAGTTATCGATCGGTAATTACAAGGTTTCACTAACGTGGACTGAGTGTACTAAACTTATTGAAGCTATTGCAATTGGTAAAGAAGCATACAAGACCGGTAAGGCTCTTGATATGGTATAAAGAGATTAGATATGGGTATATTATTATTTATATTAGGAGCGTTATTAGGTGCTATAGGTACCTACTGGTACGCTAAACAGACAATTAACGATTTAACTGAGAGAGGTCATGATAAGTCTCTAGTAATTAGTTTACTTAAAACTAGGGCAGATGAGTCTACAAGAAAGGTCGTTAACAAGAGAACAAGTAAAAAAACTAAAGCAACTAAATAGAGGTTGCGTATAGAATAAATCCGGGGCATATGTAAATAACTTAATAGTTTATTTATATATGCAACAGATTTAACATGCTATTACAAGGGTTAACTTAAATTAAATAAAAAGAGGAAATATATGAAAAATTTATTTTTAACATTAGCACTGGGCTTTGCAACTATGTTCGCATCAGCACAGAATTTTATAGTAGTTACAACCTACACTGCAGCTGAAGAAGGCGCAGAGTGGGAAATGTCTAGCTTAACTGACAACATGGGTATTGGGTACGCAGTAAACGATACTTGGACAGTTGGTTTAATCACAGCTGGAGAAGATTCTTTAGGTGATGCTTCTTACGACCTTTTTGGTCGTTATAACTGGAATACAAATATGTACATTTCAGTTCAAGCACCAACCGAAGAAATGATGGACAACTTAACTTTAGGGTTAGGGTATTCATTTAACGTATGGAAAGGGTTAGCAGTAGAACCTAATTATACTATGGGTCTTAAAGAAGACTCAAACGGAGATAGAGAAGGTACATTCAACCTAGGGTTGGCGTACCGTTTCTAAGTAATTAATATCCCATAATGGGATCAACCCTTGTAAAGCAACGGCAATTGTGCCACAAAACTAGTATTCGACAAATACAAAATATAGGAGATTTATAACATGGAAAATGTAATCAAATATGTAACAGGATTCTTTGGTGGTCTAATGACTATCTTAATGGCAGTATTGCCAGTAACAATCCTTTGGACAGTCTTAACAGGCGGTTCAGTATTCGGAATGGACGTAATAGCTAATTTAACTGCTATCGTTACTGCATTAGGAAATGGTGGGTTCGTAGGACTTATCGTATTACTATTAGTAGCTTCATTCTTTGTAAAGAAGTAATAGTTAACAACTAGTAGACGCCTCGAGTTTTATTAAACGGACTCGAGGCGGATCTACACAAATAAAGGTAAGAGATAACAAATGTTATATTTAGGAATAGTAATTGGGTTACTAATAGGTGCAGCAGCTATGCACTTTAAAAACACAAAAGATTTAGATGTAATTAATACTACATTAGAAGCTACACAAGAAAAATTAAAATCAGTTAAAAATCAGTTATATAAGAGACGTTCGACTTATAAAAAGAAAACAAACGGATCAAATGGCAAAAAAGCAGTCAAGAAAGCAACTCGGAAAAAAACGACAGCCAACGTTAAAAAAACAAATATCTAGTAATCTCTCTAAACGAGCAAATAAGCTTTTAGAACATTACGAGAATATCGAAGCACTCGGTAAGGTTGGTGAATCTAATTCAGAGTCATCACAACTGTTGAGTAAGCTTGGCGATGTATTTAATATTTCAGAAGAAGTACCTAAAGATACTTTCAGCACTAAAGTTGAAGGTGTTTTAGGTAAATTAAAAACTCTTAAACAATTAATTATATTTAATATAATGAGTACAGAGGATAAAAGAAATTTTGATACTGAAGAGTATAGAGTTGATAGAATGTATATTACTGATACTGTATTTAAGATTCATGCTACGAGTGAGGTAGATAAAGAGGATCTTAAGAAGATGAATACACTTTATAAAAAACATAAACAGATTAAACAATTATTTGATTAGTAATTACTAATTATTATAAAGGGAATGATATGATACGAAGATTTATGTTACCCAGAACTGCACATTGTAAAGGTGGTTGTTGACTATGGATGGGTATGAAGAATTTATAGATAAACAAGATGACGGTAAAGACGAAGAGCTACTTCACGCAGCTATTAGTAATACCTACGAGTACCTTATTAGTGATATTACTCGTGAAGATTTACCTGCAGGTACTTGGATGTTAAGACGTCCAAGGCGTGTTGCAACTATTGATCAACTGATTAGCTACTTTACTGAGACAGAGGAGTATGAGAAGTGTGCAGAATTAGTAAAGATTAAACATACGATAAATTGACCGCTAGTACTTTTATTAGCTACTCTTTTGGACGAGGGTTCGAAACCCTCCACCTCCACTAAACGATTTACATCATGGGGGTGAATGGCTTTGACAGAGAGGTAAGGATTTAAGGAAGGTCACGCATAACAGGCGAACATGTTGAAATGGCAATGGCTGCTTAATAAAGCACTCAGACCCGAACGGCATTAACAGGGCAAGTCGTATAAGCCCGGTGGAGGTGGACCTTTATAAGGTAATATTATGGATATGATGAGTAGACCAATTTTAACTAAAAAGATTAAATACAACAACACAGTGTATAATCTCGAGCTATGGAACTCTATCGATGATGATTATCTACCAGAGCCGCCTGCTTTCCGAAAAGAATTCTTTAATGATGTAGATATGCGTGGTAAATGGACACCTTCTGACACATCAAATTATCAAGACAGTTTTGATAATTGGTTTGATAAATTACCAGTTAATAAACAGAGGCAGTATGCAAAAGCGATAGATGAATCAAATCGTATAATAATCTCAATGGTTTGGGATCTAATAAGTGCACAAGATAAAGTTGATTTATTTAATAATAGTCTCCGGCAATTTAGCAACTGGTTCTCAGGTTTAGACCCAACTGATGTTGATTTTTATATGACACGAGTAATGAGTAAGCAGAATTTAATGCCATTAGAGTTTACTACTCCTAATACTTCTAGCACACTAACTGAGCAAGAGGTTACTGATATATTAGGAAAAGTCTATGATAACATAGATGATGATCTTATACGCGCTACTTCAATTAATGGTTTATTGTGTATTAGTTGTACAGATGAATCAAGGCTTTCAAAAGCTAAAACACATATGATAAGACATGGTAGTATACTACGTGATTATCGCAAAAAAGAAAATGCTAACGGTAAGGTGATATATACATATATATTTTCAAAACCTTAATTTAAAGAGAACTATTATGAATTACAAAGAAAACAAACAATTATTATTAACATTATTTATCACAATGATAATGATGACAGCTACCATATTTACATTTGGTCAGACAACTATCAATCCAGATACAGTGTGTGCTAATGCAACAGGTGAACAGTATTTAGTTGCAGTTACACCTACATCAACTTATCAATGGACTATTACAGGTGGTGGTGGTGTTTTACAAACTGGTCAAACAACAAACTCAATTACTGTAGACTGGGGAGGTGTATCTGGTCTCTACCCTAACGCAGTTGAAGTAATAGAATCTAATGCGGCTGGATGTCCTGGTATACCACAACTCCTAGATGTATTTATTCTAGATTTATCCGGTAATGCTATAGGACCATTTTGCCCAGGTGATCCAACTACACCACTAATAGGAAGCCCTGCAGGGGGATCCTGGTCAGGTACAGGAGTTGTGGGTAATAATTTTCAACCATCTACTGGTGTTGGTAATTATGTATTAACCTATTCTATGGCAGGATGTAATACAACAATAAATGTAACCGTTAACAATGGACCTGTTACTGGTCCAATCCAACACTTTTAATATGAGGTGGTGGGTATTAATACTATTGCCCTTTCACCTATTAGCTCAAGAAACCTATAACGATTGTGAAAGTATACAGCCACAATCCTATCAAGTAGATTATGATGCTGATAAGAACTATTACTGGTCAATATCTAACGGAGATGTAATTTCTACCTTCAACAATACTATTACAGTACAATGGCCTGATAGTGCAGGAGAGTACTTCATTTCAGTTTATACGATGAGATTTGGATGTGAAGGAGATACTTCTCAATATCAAGTCGTTATAGATCCTTGCCCCTACGCTACTCTATTTTTTCCAAATTCATTTACTCCTAACGGGGACGGCATAAATGAGCAATACAGTGTTGGTGGTAAATCAGTAGATGATATAGAATATATTGCAATTTATAATAGATGGGGTCAAAGGGTATTTGAAGCTACTAGTAATATACCATGGGATGGTAATGATAGTCCTATAGGTGTTTATACCATAAATGTTTTTATAAAAAATAATAGGTTTATTAGACCTATAACATTAGTAAGATGAAAAAATTAATAATCATAATAAGTTTATTCTTTAACTTAAATGCTAGCTCACAGTGTATTAATACTCAGATCGGTAGCATGACTCCAGCTGGACCATATGCTCCAGGAGATGTTGTAACGGTTACATACACATTAGGAAACTTTACAGGAATTAATATAAATTGGATTCATGCATTTCAAATTAATTTATCACCAAGTTGGATCAATCTTACTCCAATAACTACTCCACTTAATCCTACAGGATCAACTGGTAATTGGTTATGGGATTTGCAGCATACATTTATTGGTGGTTTAAACTTCGGACCAGGGTGGAGATTTGTTAATGCATTTGATCCTGATTGGGGTACGTCATCCCAAGGACCGTTCACGATGAGTTTTGAAGTAACAGTAGGACCTACATGTACAGCTGATAATCTAAATATTAGCATGTTGGTAATAGATGATTGTACAACTGGTGGATGGACAGGTGGTGGAGGGGCTTGTTGCACGGATCCAGCATTTCAAATTTATAACGGAATTGTATCAATTCCCCCTGTGCTTACGACTCCTATAATTCACTATTAAGTTGCATGTTAAATAAATTTTTCGTATATTTATATTAAATAACTAATTGATACTGCGGGTCAGTAAGTTATATTAAAACAATAATGTTTAATAATTAAAATTATCTAAGGAGATTTATTATGGGAAATTTAACACCATTCGGCACATCGCCATTCGACGTCCTTTTCAAGGACTTTTTCAAAGCAGACGTAGATTATCAGTTTGCAGACACAACTAAACTTAACCACCCAGTAGATATATATGAGGCCAGTGATGGGCTTAATATTGATATTGCTTGTGTTGGTTTAACTAAAGAAGATATTGAACTCACTATTGAGGGAGATGTACTTCGAGTAGAATATAAAAAAGAAGCTGGCCATAACGGGGCAGAATACATTCAAAGAAATATAGCTAAACGAGCATTTAACTTTGGATGGAGAATTAGTAGACGGTTTGATTTATCAGTACTTGAAGCTAATTTAGAGAATGGTTTACTTCACTTATATGCACCACTTGCTGATGAAGCTAAACCAAAATCTATAACTATTAAGTAGAGTTTATTATGATGATGTTTGCTAGTAAAAAAAGAAGTTTATTAAAGACTATAAGTTGGAGGACAATCGCCAGCTTAGATACTCTTTTACTAACTTGGCTTGTAACAGGTAGTATTACTGCCGGATTAACAGTCAGCGGTCTAGAGATACTTACAAAAATGATTTTGTACTATTTCCATGAACGTGCTTGGGTACGAAACAAATACGGAATAGACAAAAACGTAAAAAAGGTTATAGAAAAAAATTAAAAAGCTGACCCGCACGTCAATTTAACAATACAATATGAATAAAAAAGTATGGAAGTACGAGGATGATTATTGGGTGATACATAGAAGTATACCTGATCATCAAATGACGCCAAGATCATTAGGATATAATTCTGATGATATAAATAAAATGGTACGTGTTTGGGTAGAGTATCTACGTGATAACTGTAATAATGTTGAGAAGGTTTTCAGTAAAGACGGAGTATTTCTATTCTGTGAGAAAATTAAATCTGTAGAAATATTATAAAACAGTTGCCTTTACGGTATATTTTAATTATATTCTATAATTTATAATAGTAATAAATAATAATAATTAAATATAATAATATAATTTATATGTAAATACATATATTAATATAATAATAATAATATAAACTATATGTAATTAAATATAATAACAATAGATATTTATAATAGGAGAAATAACATGAGATATAAAGAACAAATACAAACTAGGACAGAAGCAATTACTAATCTACTTGAGACGCTAGAGCGCGGATTACAAGCAAATGCTATCAGTAAAGTAGAAGCTGTAAAATTAATTAGTAAATTAAAGCGAATAACTGCTGAGATAGAAAACTTTGCTGATCTAGAGGGATAAAATGCAAAAGCGTTTATTTCCTTTATTAATTGCATTAAGTGCATTTGCTGTTTCCGGTAGTGCTGCTTTTTACTCTGTATATGGTTTAAGTAAATTATTTGCTGGAGCTAGTTTACAAGTTATGATCATGGCTGGTAGTTTAGAGTTTGCAAAATTAGTAGTAGCATCTTTACTATATCAGTACTGGGATACTATTAATAAAGGTTTAAGAGCTTATCTAGCAATAGCTTGTTTTGTTTTAATCTTAATAACATCAGGTGGAATATATGGATTTTTATCTGGAGCGTATCAATCAACAGCTACTCAATCAGAGTTACTAGATAAATCGTTAATGATTCTTAATCAGAAGCAAGTTAGATTTGAGGAACAAAAACAGGT
>Ga0187219_1000590_pt1 | contig 17372 bp, 21 predicted proteins | sample 13SPOviralmetaG_FD_130162 | JGI IMG/M metagenome (GOLD analysis project Ga0187219, IMG submission 130162) | Marine viral communities from the oligotrophic San Pedro Time Series (SPOT) site, San Pedro Channel, CA, USA - 13 SPOT_SRF_2010-07-21... | ecosystem: Environmental > Aquatic > Marine >... | reverse complement strand
TAACTATTACACTAAGAAACAACACACAGATAACATTAAGGGGATCAGATAACGAAAATTCACTAAGGGGCGTAGGTCTAGATTTTTTAGTCTGTGATGAATTTTCAGACATAAACAAAACAGTTTGGTATGAAGTATTAAGACCAACATTATCTGATACTGAAGGCTCTGCTTTCTTCTGTGGTAGTCCTAGAGGTTTCGGTAACTGGAGTTATGAGTTATTTAAGATGGGAGAAACAAACAAAGACTGGGAGAGTTTCAAATACACAACATTAGAAGGTCAGCAAGTTAGTGAAGAAGAAATAGAACAAGCAAAGCAAGATTTAGATTTGAGAACATTTCAGCAAGAATATGAAGCAACCTTTGTAAATTACTCAGGAATGATATACTATAACTTTAATAGGGAAAAAAATATAATAGATAGATACAAGGATAATAGTTTATTTTTGCATATAGGATTAGACTTTAACGTAGACCCCATGTGTGCAGTTGTATCAATAATAGAGAATGATAAAGTTATGGTAATAGATGAGATACAAATATATTCCTCTAATACGAATGAAATGTGTGAAGAAATAAAAACAAGGTATAAGAATAAAAATATTGTTGTTTATCCTGACCCTAGTGCTAGACAAAGGAAAACATCTGCTGGGGGACAAACAGATTTATCTATATTAAAAAACTTTGGCTTTGATGTTAGATGTAGAAATACAGCACCATTGGTAAGAGATAGAATAAACGCAGTAAACTCAAAGCTAAAAAATGTTGCTGGTAAAAGTAGTTTATTTATTTTGCATACTTGTAAAAATGTGATAAAGAGTATAGAGCGACAAATTTATAAAGAAGGCACTCACGTGCCAGATAAAGATAGTGGATACGACCATATGAATGACGCATTAGGGTATTTGATAGAGTATAATTATCCTATAAGGAGAAACTTTAAACCAACTGACCAAAAGAGGTGGAGTTAATGAACAGAGAAGAATTACAAGAGAAACATCATTTATGGCAATCCAACATAGAGAACTGGGAGTTTTATATTCGTAGTTATCTTGGAGGAAATGATTATAAAAATGGATATTACTTACATAGATATATATTAGAATCACCAGAGGAGTATGATGCAAGAATAAGACATACCCCATTAGACAACCATTGTAAAAACGTGGTGCAAATATACACTAGCTTTTTATGGAGAGTTTCACCGACTAGAGATTATGGAAGCCTAGATGGTGATATACAATTACAATCCTTTATAAAAGATGCAGACCTTGATGGTAGAAGCTTCAATACTATTATGAGAGAAGTTCAGATGAACGCATCTATTTATGGTAACTGTTGGGTTATTGTAGATAAACCTCAAAGCAATGCAAAGACTAGAGCAGAAGAACTGGCTCAAGATATTAGACCTTATGTTTCAATATATACTCCAGAGAATATTGTTAACTGGAGTTATAAAAGGGCAAATAGTGGAAGGTTCTATTTAGATTATTTAGTTATTGTAGAAGATATAAATTCAGAGAGAGCAATATTAAAAGTATTTACTGAAGAAACAATAAGAACTTATGAGGTAGAAGAATATGAAAAAGAATATGCAGATGGTGAATCAAAACTACTAGAAGAAATACCTAACCCAATAGGAGTTATTCCAGCAGTTAATGTTTACAACCTAAGAGGAAATAAAAGACCAATAGGTATAAGTGATTTATCAGATGTTGCTTACTTACAACAATCTATCTACAACGATTACTCAGAAAAAGAACAGTTGATACGATTAGCAAACCACCCCAGTTTAGTTAAAACCCCTAATGTAGAAGCTAGTGCTGGGGCTGGTTCTATTATAGAAATACCTGAAGATTTAGATTCTGCTTTAAAACCTTACATCATTCAACCTAGTGGACAAAACCTAGATGGTATTATGAAGTGTATACAAAACAAAGTAGATGCTATTGATAGAATAACGCACATGGGTTCAGTAAGGGCTACTAGTGGACAGATAGCTAGTGGAATAGCATTGCAAACAGAGTTTCAATTACTTAATGCAAGATTATCAGAGAAAGCAGATTACTTAGAAAATGCAGAAGAACATATCTGGTCATTGTTTGCTAGATGGTTAGATAAAGAGTTTGATGGTTCTATTAATTACCCAGATACTTTTGATATAAGAGATTGGGCTAATGATATGCAATACTTACAAATGGCTAAAGCAAGTGGTGTAAAATCAGAAACATTTAACAAAGAAATAGATAAACAAATAGCAGATACAGTCATAGATGATAATGATAAGATCAAAACTATTAATGAAGAAATTGATAACTCAAGAGCAGTTAGAGGTCAGTTTCAAACCACAAATGTAGAAGGAGTAACAGTTGGCGAAACGGAAGAAGAAGCGAGTTCCTAAAGATAAAAAGACCAAGATACCTAAAAAGTATTTATCAGGGTTAAAAGGTTCTAAACGTACTAAAAGGGCTAGTTTAATTAAACAAGTTAGCGACTTGTATAAGAGTGGTGCAAGAATACCTAGAGCATTATTAAGAAGAAGAACGAGGGTATAATGGCAGTAAAAAGAAAACCTTTATCAGCATCAACAATCAAAACACTTAAAACAAAAGCTAAGAAGTCTAAATTATTTAATCTAGCTGACCTCAAGGCTAGTTTTCGTAGAGGGCAAGGTGCGTTTCTATCTAGTGGTAGTAGACCTAGAATACCAATGAACGCATGGGCTATGGCTAGAGTAAACAAACTAATAAGCAGAGGTAAATCAGGAACATTTGATAGAGATATTATAACCAGAGCATCTAAAAGGAAAAAAAAATAACATGGCAGAGTACAGAGGTAAACAAGTAAAACTAAATAAACCTTATAGATTATCTACAACGGAATCTAAAAGAAAAAAGTTTGGTGTTTATGTAAAAGATAAGTCTAGTGGTAGAGTTAAGAAAGTTACATTTGGTGCTAGAGGTATGAGCATCAAGAAGAACATACCAGCTAGGCAAAAATCATTTCTTGCTAGAATGGGTGGTGTATTAAAAGAGGTAAAAGGGCAAAAGACACTATCACCAGCATACTGGTCAATTAGAGCATGGAAAAAGAACTTCCCTTTATAAACTATGTCAAGAGTATTAGAAAAACTAGCTGATCAACATGAACAACGTATAATCAATGTATTATACAAGCTAGAAGAAGATATTATAAAAGAAGTAACCAGATCAACTAATGGTCAACTGGTATCACAAAGATTAGCAATACAACTACAACCAAAGATTAGACAAGCAATAGAAAACAATTTTCTTAATGAAGCTGATCTAATTATTAATGAGGAATACAACAAAATAGCAAAAGAGGTACTAGATGAGTTTGGAGAAATGCCTATTCCAAATAAGTTTAAAAGTCTTACAGAAGCTAACCTATCTACTATTAATGCACTAAAGTTTCAAAGCTATTCAGGGTTTGAAGATATAGGCGAAAGGTTTATCAAAGTAATTAATGATGAGTTATATCAAAGCACTATAGCTGGTAGACCTTATGATGATATGGTTACTAATATTAGATCACATATTAATGGAGTATATAAACAATCAAATCAAAGAGAAATAAATGAGTTGGTTGATTTTGTTAATGAAAACAAATTTAATAGTGCAAAGAAATTACAAGTAGAAGATGCTGTTAGAAAACTACACACACAGTATGCTAGTGATAGGGCTGGTAATAATTTAAGAAGATATGCTGGTCAGATAGCCCATGATAGTGTTATGCAATTTCATGGTCAGTTTACTATAGCAAAAGCAAAAGAAAGTGGATTAAATCATTTTACTTACACTGGAACACTGGTGCGAGATAGTAGAGATTTCTGCGTTAGTATGTTAGGTAAAACACTAACTGAAGAACAAATTAGAGATACTTGGAACAATAGGTCTTGGGCTGGTAAATCGACTGGCGACCCATTTATAGTTAGAGGTGGTTATAGATGCAGACATACTTGGATTCCCACAGACCCAGCATGGCTAGAAGAAACAGTAGATGAAGTACCACCAGAAGAAGTAATAGAAGAAACACCACCACCTACAAGACAATCATTAATATCTGATATATCTATAGGAGCATTATTAAATAGAGGAAGTAAAGCAACAAGAAAAGATTATGATAAAGATTTTAATTCTCAATTAACTGATCAACAAAAAATTATAGTTAATAAGTTAGATAAACCACAAGTAGTAAAAAACACAAAGAATGGAATTTATTATGCTAATAACCAAGAATTAAGAGCTGGATTAAATGCAAAAGACAATAACGTAAGAAGTTATGTAATAGCACACGAATATGGACACCATATAGACTATGTATCTAACAAAAGTAGGAATATTGCTTGGTCAGAATCTAATCAAGGTTTTATAGATGCTATAAAAAAAGATAGAAAAAAATTATTTGGAGATAAGTATGATGACTTTAAAATTAGGTATGAGGGAAAAGGAGATGTTGCAGATAAATTATTTGCAAAAATTGGAACTAGAAAAACTAAAAAAGTATATGATAAGAGAAAACCAGATATGTTAATATATCAATATGACGAAACATTTTTAAATGGAGATGGATTTGGAGAAGTAAGTGATATAATTGATGCTTTAATGAGGGGTACTTTTCAAACAACATACCATACTTGGGGGCATGGAGTTAATTATTATAGAAAAAAAGGTAACATAGAGGTAGAAACTTTTGCTAACTTATTTTCTATTAGGCACGATAAAAAGGCTTATGCACTTGCAAAAGAAATTATACCAAACACAGTAAAAGAATTTGAAAAAAGATTAGAAGTATTAGAAAAAATATAGAGGATATAATGGCATTATCAGAAAAAGAAAGATTAGATAAATTACTAAAAGCAAGAACATCAATAGATTTTTATAATTTGTATGAAGAAATATTTGGAGAGGAGTTTCCTATAGTAGCTACAAGAAACCCAGATGAAAAAATAGAAATGATAGCAGAAGCAATACAAACAAACAACAAAGTCAAAGAATTAAAATTAGCAAAAAATACTAAAATATAGATTTTTAAATAAAACTTTGCTATAAATAAATTACAACTGGAGAATATACACATGGATAAACAAATGGAAGAAAACAAAGTAGAACAAACTACGCAAGTTAATGAAGAAGTGCAAACACCTGAAGTAACAGAAAAACCTAATGCTAGAACCTTTAGCCAAGAGGAACTAAATGAGATAGTAGAGAGAAGGTTGCATAAGGAACGTCAAACAATAAACAAAAAAATAGGTGTTGATGATTTAGATTCAGCTATTAATATAGTTAAGGCACAAAAAGAAATAGAAGAGAAACAAAAAATTCAGAAGGGTGAGTTTGAGGAGATACTTAAAACTAAGACGCAAGAATGGAACAAAGAAAAAACTAATTTAGAAGTACAACTCAAAGATATAAAAATAAACAAATCTTTATTATCATCAGCTTCAAAGAACAAAGCTATAAACCCTGACCAAGTGGTAGAGCTATTAAATAGAGATATAAAATTAAATGAATCTGGCAATGTAGAAATACTGGACAAAAACGGATTAGCCAGATATAACAGTAAAGGGGAGCTTTTGACTACTGATGAATTAGTGCAAGAGTTTTTAACACAGAACCCACACTTTGTTTCTGCTACCCCAAGTGGCAGTGGCTCAGTGTCAAATGTGGATAGAGGGGAACTCAACTCCAGTTTTAAAATTGAGGATTTAGATATGAGTAATCCTAAAGACAGAGAGAAATATGCAAAATGGAAGCAAAAGAAAAACTCTCAGCCTAGAGTGATTAATTCATAATTTTTTTTTTAATTTAAAGGAGTTAACATGGCAAACGAAACAACAAGTAGTACTATATCAGAACTCTATACTGAGATAGTAGCAGAAGCATTATTTGTAGCTAATGAGCAATCAATAATGAGAAATTTGGTTAGAAACTACACTATAGCTGGTGGAGGTAAATCAGTAGAAGTACCTATTTACGGAACTGTATCAGCATCAGCAGTTAATGAAGCAACTGACCTATCAAACACAGCAGTAAACCCAACATCTGTAACTATTACAGCTTCAGAAAAAGGTGTTATGACAACACTTACTGACTTGGCAAGAAACTCAGCATCAAGAAATGTTGCTGGAGATATTGGTAAATTATTCGGTGAAGCTATTGCAACAAAGATGGATCAAGATTTGATAGCTTTATTTGATGGATTTTCTACTAGCATAGGTGGTGGTGGAACTGAATTAACTATAGATAATATATTTAAAGCAGTTGCAACACTAAGACAAGCTAAAGTACCAGCACCTTATTATGGTGTTTTTAATCCAAAAGTTATTTATAATGTTAAGAAATCATTAACGAATACTTTTGTAAATCCTAATGGTGGTGATCTACAAAATGAAGCTATGAGAACTGGTTTCATAGGAACTATAGCTGGTGTTCAAATCTTTGAATCTTCAAATGTAGATGGCACAACTGACACAGATAATTGTAAAGGTGGTATATTCTCTCAAGATGCTTTAGGTTTAGCAATGATGCAAGATATCAAGCTAGAAACTCAAAGAGATGCGTCTTTAAGAGCAGACGAGATAGTAGCTACAGCAGTTTATGGAGTTGGTGAACTTCATGATAGTTATGGCATTGAAATGCTTAACGAATCTGTTATTAACTAAATTTAAGGGGGTGGGAAACCACCCCTTTTCATTAGGAGATTAAAATGAGTACAGTAAAATTAGAAAGAGATGGAAAAGTAATTGTAAGAACAAAAACCGATTACGAATATAATATAACAAGGTATGAAACCAGAGGTTTTAAATTAGTTTCAGATGCACCAGAAAAGAAAAAAGCTGAACCAGTTGCAGAAAAACCAAAAGCAAAACCAAAAAAGAAAGCTAAATAATGGCTACGACTGAATTTGCTGTAGCAAACACAAACTTGCAAAAGATACAGCCTGATATATTAGGTTTTGGTATTGCTGACTTTGGCGACCAGTTACAATTTGCAGAAAATGATGTACTTAGAAGAATTAGAGAGGAATGGTGGGAAAGATATAGACATCAAGTTAGATACAAAGATATTACAAAAGTAACATCAGTTGAAATTACTAACAGCAAACTAACAAACGCACAATGGACACAATCAGTAGTATATTTAGCACTATGGAAATATGTATACCCTATATTAACTAAATGGCGAGACCCTGATACTGGAGAGGGAAAAGATACATTCCAAGTACAAATAGATTTCTATAGAGAAAGATATGAAGAAGAATTTCAAGCTATACTAAGAGATGGTGTGGAATATGATGAGGATAGTTCAGGCTCAGTTAGTGATTCAGAAAAAGAACCAATTCATCATTTAAGATTAGTGAGATAATGGAAGTAAAAGTAAAAGTTAATAGCATTAATGTTGTAAACGAACTAAAAAGAATAACTAGAAAACAGCAACCAGTTATTGAAAAGGCATTAAATAAAGTTTCTAATATGGCAGTATTTATGATTACTAAAAGAACTCAGAGTGGAAATTTACCAGACGGAGGAAAAATGATTCCTTATGCAAAATCTACAGTTAAAAACAGAAAGAAAAGAGGTAGGCAAACTGGTTTTGTAGATTTAACCGATTCAAAACAAATGTTTAGAAGTCTAACTTATGAAATTAAAGGATTAAGAAGTTCTTTATTTTTTAGAGGTCAAGATCAAAATAAAAAAGCATCATATCACGATATATTTGGAGTTGGAAAAAAGAAAACAGTAAGACCATTCTTTTCTATTGGAAACAAAGAAGAAGATAAAATAAGGCAAGAGTTTGCATCAACCTATTTCAAAGCATTGAAGATATGAGTAAAAGAGAAAACATAGCTAGTGATATCATTACTAAACTTGATGCAGTAACTAGCCCTATAGAATTTAAAAAGATAACTAGAGAACCTTTTGAAGTAGAAGAACTATCAGATGCACAGTTCCCAGCTTTATTTGTGCAATCAGGAGATGAATCAAGAGAAGCATCTAGCATGGGTGATACTGGTGCTGGTAGTTATAGAGGTTCTATTGACTTTCTTATAGTAGCTTTTGGTAAAGGAACAACAAGCAATATAGACACAGTAAGAAATCAATTAATAGAAGTAGTTGAAGAAACTCTAGATAATGATATAACTAGAAATGGAAACGCTTTAGATACGCAAATAGTCGAAGCATCAACAGATGAGGGAACAATATACCCTTATGGTGGTGTTAGAATAACTGCAAGAGTAATTTATGAATTTACAAGAGGGAGTGCATAATGGCGAAACAAGTAACTATGAAAAAAGGGAATGATACTATCAAATGCTCAGAAGATCACATAGAGTATTTTCAAAACAACGGATTTACTTTAGAAGGTGAAAAAAAAGTTACCAAAAAAAGTGAAAAAGTGGTAAAACAAGAAGATAAACAAGAAAAAAAAATAAACTAAATAAAAGGAGGTTTAAATGGCGACACATCATGGAAAAGAAGGAGTTGTAACAATAGGGTCAGATACTCTAGGCAATGCAACTGGATTTACTGTAGACACAACACACGATACAGTAGAAAAAACTGCATTAGGTGATTCAATGAAATCATTTATGGTTGGAAGGGGTAGTTTTACTGCTTCAATAGATATGAACTTTGATGAAACAGATACAGCACAAACAACATTGGTACAAGGTGCAGAAGTAACATTTGCATTTTTACCAGAAGGTAATGCTTCAGGAGATAGAAAGTTCTCAGGCAGTGGTATTGTAACTGGAATGTCTGTTGGTGTAACTTTAGATGGTATAACTACTAGAACTGTTTCACTTCAGGGAACTGGTGGTCTGACTATCGGTACTGTGTAAGTAATATATGACTGACAATAAAATTGATTATTTTGATGGTATAAGAGATCATTTTAGTGCATTAGATACTAAGATAATTGAAGTGCCAGAGTGGGGTTTAGTTGGTGATAAAGCTATTCATTGCAAACCATTTAATATGATGGAAAAACAAAAGATTTTCAAAGGTGCTACTAATACCGATCTATTAGTTTTAATAGATGTTATTATAGAAAAATCACTGACGATAGATGGAAAGAAAATGTTTACTGGTCAAGATGTCTTAGGTTTTAAGACTAAAGCTGATACAAACATCATAGCAGACGTTGCCACCAAAATAATGGGTACTGAAAACAAAGATATAGAGGACAATAAAAAAAACTAAAAAATAATGTTGAGTTACATAATATCTTTGGTTTAGCAGAAAAACTACACAAAACAGTTGCCGAAATTTTAGAAATGTCAGTTGATGAGTTTTACTTATGGGTAGCATATTTTGAAATTCAAAACGAAGAACGACAAAGACAAGAACGATTAGAAAGGGCAAGGCGATAAGTGGCAACTAAACAAGTTAATATAGACATCATAGCTAAAGACAAAACACGTCAAGCTATGAAATCAGCCACTCAAGGTATTAACAAAGTAAAAGATTCTGTCTTTAACTTACGTAATGCTTTAGTCGGACTGGGTGCTGGTTTTGTAGCTAAAGGTTTCCTTGATACTGCAAGAGAAGTGGAAGGACTTAGAGTTCGATTTAAATTTTTATTTGATGATGTTAAAGAAGGCGAAAAAGCATTTAAAGGTTTATTAAAGTTTGCTAGTGAAGTTCCTTTTACCTTATCAGAAATTCAAAGAGGTTCTGCTAATCTGTCGGTGGTATCAAAAGATGCTGACGAATTAAACGAAATATTAAAAATAACTGGTGATATAGCAACTGCCTCAGGCTTAGATTTTCAAACAACTGCTGAACAACTACAAAGAGTATTTTCTGCTGGTATCAACTCTGCTGATTTATTCAGAGATAGAGGGGTAAGAGAAATGTTAGGTTTTGAAGCTGGAGTTCAAATGAGTGCAGAAAAATCTAAAGAACATATTATTAAAGCATTTAGAGAAGGCACATTGTCAATGGTAGGTGCTAGTAAAGAAATGGCTAAAACCTTTGACGGAACTATCTCAATGATTAGTGATGGATTTACTAGATTTCAGTTAGCTGTAATGGATTCATCACCTTTTGTAGCACTAAAAACAGTTGCTCAACAAACTGTAAAAAGTATGAATGATAATTTTGGTAGTATAGAAAAATTTGCAGAAAAAGTAGGACAGACTATAGTAAGTGTTACAGCTAAAGTATTATTATTTGGTGCTAGTGTCATAGACCAATTCGGTGGTGTTTTTAAATTTATAGGACTATCAATAGCAAATTTAGTAAATTTCGTTAGAGGGTTGCCACCACCTATGGATACTTTAGGGGTTATTGGCTTTATGATGTTAGGTGGTAAAGGAAAAGCTGGAGTATTATTAATAGCTGGTTTTATTGATGATATTAGAAATAGATTAGGATTGTTTTTAGAGGACTTTGCTAATTTTAATCAAAGTATTTTAGAAACTAGAAAAAGACTAAGATTAGTGGGAGAAGAAGGTTTTGCTAAAATAAGTGAAGAAAATAGAAATCTTTTAGAAAGTGCTAAAGAATTACAAACACCTTATAGAGAACTTGCTGAAACTATAGATGAAGCTGGTAATTCAGGTATGATAGTTTTTGAGGAACTACAACTTCAAATAGATAAATCAAAAATAAAAACTGGAGGTTTAACAGAAGCATTACTAGAACAATTTAAAGTATTAGAAGAAGCATTATCTCTACATAAAGATATGAAAGCAATGTCTGAAGAAGATAGTCCTGAAAAAAAAGCAACAGCAGAAGTAGGCTTATTAACAGAAGCATATGGTAATTTCAAAGCTGGTTTTATGGAATCAGTAGACGCACAAAAAACTGGTATGCAACAAATAAAAGATATAGGAGCAAAGACTTTTGGTGGATTAAAAACAATGCTTACTGATTTTGTTATGACTGGGAAAATGAATTTTCAAGATTTTGCAAAAAGTGTTACTAGAATGTTTATTGAAATGTTAATAGGACAAGCAGTTCAGTTTGCATTTAAAAAATCAATGGCATTGTTTAAATCAGATTCAATTAAAAAAGCATTAATAAGTGTTTATGAGGGTGCATTAAAAACTTTTAAGGAAATACCTTTTCCATTTAATATAGTTGCAGTAGGTGGAGCAATAGCTTTTGGAATGAGTATGGTAAACAAAATAAAAGGTTTTGCAAAAGGTGGTAGACCTCCAGTTAATCAGCCTAGTATTGTAGGAGAAAAAGGAGCTGAATTATTTGTACCTGATCAAGCTGGAACTATTGTACCCAATGACAAGCTAGGAATGAGTAAACCAGTAACAGTAAACTTTAATATTAGCACAGTAGATGCTAGAGGTTTTGATGAACTGATAGTCAACAGTAGAGGAACAATAATAAACATGATCAATAGTGCAGTAAATGAAAAAGGTAGAATGGCGATTATATGAGTGGCACATTACCAGATACAAGGTTTGAAGCAATTAACCTACAAAGCAATCAAAAAACTTTATTCTCTGAAACAGATAGTGGTAAATCTTTTAGAAGGCAAATTCAAGGTCAAAGGTTTAGCTTTACAGTAAGCTATCCACCTATGAAAAGATCAGATTTTGCACCTATCATGGCATTTATAATGAAGCAGAGAGCAAGGAAGGAAGATTTTACTATAAATATGCCAAGCTATTTAAATGCTCAAGGAAATGAAACTGGAACACTTTTAGTCAATGGTTCTCACTCTGCAACAGATACTACTATAGCAATAGATGGTTTTGCTAGTGATGGTGCTGGTAGATTAAAGGCTGGTGATTTATTAAAGTTTGCACATGATAAAGTTTATATGGTTATAGATGATGTAACCAGTTCCAGCAACTCAGCAACAGTAACAATAGAGCCACCATTAAGAACTGCATTAGCAAATGATAGTGGGGTTACTTATGATTCCGTTCCATTTAAAGTGCATTTAACAAGTGATGTTCAAGAGTTCAAAACAACAGAAAATGATGGTGATGGAAACTTATTGTTTAGTTATGAGTTTGATGTAATAGAGAGTTTATAAATGGCTAGAGGTTTAACAAGTGCAGTAAAAACCGAACTGGCAACTGGTAACATAGAACCAGTATTATTAATAGAAATAGGTTTTGGAACACCAGTATATTTAACAAACGCAAGTTTTGATATTACCTCAAGTGTGTCAGGTAGTTCAAGAACCTATCTAGCAAATGGTCATTTAAAAAGCATTACTGATGTAAACGAAACAAATGTACCTACAAAAAACACTTTGAGTATTAGCTTATCAGGTGTTGATCAAACTTACATAAGTGTGGCATTAAATGAGAATATTATTAATGATGATGTATATATTTATAGAGGGTTTTTAGATAGTAATTTAGCTTTAATATCTGACCCTTTTCTGTCTTTTTTTGGAACAATAGATGAATACAACATAAAAGATAGCACATCTACTGCAACTATCACATTAAGTGTTACTTCTCACTGGGGTAACTTTAGCAAGATCAATGGAAGAACTACAACGGATAACTCACAACAAAGAATATTTAGTGGCGATAAAGGAATGGAGTTCTCTGCCTTAACTGTCAAAGATATTAAATGGGGTAGAGTGTAAATGGGTTTATTTAAATCTATAGGAAAAGTTTTTTCAAGTGCTGTTGATTTCGTAGGAGATTTAGTTGGAGATGTCATTGGTTGGATAATGCCACAACCAGAGATACCAGATTATGGAGATAACTTAGCAGACCAAACTAATAATGGTGCTTTAGTAAATAAGTTTAATGCTAATGCACATATTCCTATTGTTTATGGAACAAGAAAAGTCGGTGGCAATGTTGTATTTTTAGAAACCTCTGGAACAGATAACCAATATTTATATATGGCTATTATCCTAAGTGAAGGAGAAATAAATGATATTACATCTATATTGATTAATGACAATGAGGTAACCTGGTCAGGAGATATAGCAGACAATACGCAAATCACTGTAGGTAGTGGAGATGCAAACTTTTATAGTGGGGCAAGTCTTATAACTTGTGAACCTCATTTTGGAAGTGATAGCCAAACTGCATCATCATTATTATCAACATTAAGTTCATGGACTTCAAACCATAGATTAAGAGGGTTATGTTATTTAGCTTTGAGGTTTGAGTGGAATCAAGACAAGTTCGGTTCATTGCCAACAGTTCAAGCAGTAGTGCAAGGTAAAAAAGTTTATAATCCTAACTTAGATGGAACTGTAACTGGTGGAAGTGGTAGCCATAGAGCAGATACAAGTTCTACATGGGAATATTCAGATAACCCTATTTTACAATTATTAGATTATTTAAGGAATGAACGATTTGGAATGGGTATAGCTAACAGTTATTTTGATAGTAACTTTGCAGACTGGCAAACTGCATCTGATGTGTGTGATGCAAATATCACCCCTTATAGTGGTGCTAGTCAGATAGATTTAATGGACAGCCACGCAGTTGTAGATACTTCAAAGAAAGCTATAGATAATGTTAAAAAATTTGTATCAGGTGCTAGGGCTTATTTAAACTTCTCTGGGGGTATATATAATATTTTAGTGGAAACAAGTGGCTCGGCATCAATAACTCTTACAGAGGATAATATTATTGGGGGTATATCGGTAAAAAGTAAAAACAAAAACTCAAGATATAATAGAGTAATTGTTACTTTTACAAATCCTGATAAAAATTACCAATCAGATACAGTGCAATTCCCACCAGTAGATGAAACTGGTTTAGCAAGTGCAGATCAACACGCAACTATGAAAACAGCAGATGGTGGTTTATTATTAGAGGGAAGGTTCGACTTTACTATGTTAACTAGCCCATATCAGGCTCAGGAAATGGCTGAAATTATTTTAAGAAGGTCTAGGTCAAGTTTAGACATTAGCCTAGTTGCTGACGCATCTGCGTTAGATTTAGCAGTAGGGGATATAGTTAATGTAACCCATGCAACACCAAGTTTTTCTGCAAAACCATTTAGAGTGCAAGGCATGAATATTAATAGTGATTATTCAGTAACTTTACAATGCTCTGAACACCAAGATAGCTTTTACACTTTTGGCACACAGCAAGAAGTAGCAAGTATTCCAAACACTACATTACCAAACCCTTTTGTAATACAACCACCAGCTAGTGTTACATTAGATGACCAACTAATAGAATATAATGATGGTACAGTTATTGTGGCATTAGATGTTACTGTTGGGGCAAGTCCTGATAATTTTATAGATTTTTACCAAGTAGAATATAAATTAAGTTCTGATTCAGATTTTATTATTTATGCTCAAGGTTCTGGACTAAATCATAGAGTATTAAATGTTATTGACCAAGAAACCTATGATGTAAGAGTAAAAGCAGTTAATACTGCTGGTGTAAGTTCAACCTATGTATCTGCTCAAAGAAAAATAGTAGGAGCAATAGAACCCCCTTCAGATGTAACAGATTTTTCTTGCAATGTAGCTGGTCAAGAAGCTCATTTATCATGGGAAGCTGTAACAGACTTAGATTTAGCTTATTATAATTTAAGGTTTTCTGAAGAAACTGACGGAACTGCTGACTGGCTAAACTCAGTGGCTTTAGTAGAAAAAATATCAAGACCAGCAACTTCAATATCCGTACCAGCAAGACAAGGAACATATTTAATTAAAGCAGTAGATAAACTAGGAAACTTTAGTTCTAATGCAACTGCAATTATATCGAATGTAACAAGTGCTATAAACTTTAATAACATTACTACACAAACAGAAAACCCAACATTCGGTGGAACATTTACAAACGCAATTTTAATTGATAATGCTATAGAGTTAGATAGTTCAGAATTATTTGATTCTGCTAGTGGAGATTTTGATACTGATACAGACAGATTTTTTGATCAAGGTGCAACTAATTCTGATTTTTTATCTACTGGTAATTATGAATTTGCAAATGTTATAGATATAGGAGCAAAGCATACTGTAAGAATAACAGCATCACTTACTCAAAGCTCAGATAATCCTGATGATTTATTTGATAATAGAAGTGGTTTATTTGATATTGCTAGTTCAAACTTTGATGGAGATACTCCAGCTAACTGTAATGCACATTTAGAAATAGCAACTAGTGATGATAATAGCACATTCACTGAATTTAGAGGATTTGTTATAGGGGAATATGAAGCAAGATATTATAAATTTAGAGTAGTATTAATTTCAAGAGATAACGCATCAACCCCAGTAGTATCAGCAGTAACAGTAACTATTGATATGCAAGATAGAATATTTAGTGATAATGATATTGTTTCTGGAACAACTACTAAATCAATTACATTTACAAAACCATTTAAAACTGTTAATTATGCTATAGGTTTAACGGCACAAGGAATGGCAACTGGAGATTATTTTACTGTGAGCAATAAAGCTATTACTGGGTTTGATGTAGCATTTTTTAACAGTTCTAATTCTGGTGTATCAAAAACATTTGATTTTATTGCAAAAGGATTTTAAAAGGAGTATAAATAGATATGGCACAACATGACATGAATATAGCAAACCAATCATTCCCTAGTTTTAGGAGTGATTTGAATAATTCGTTATCGGCACTTAATTCCATGCACTCAGGAACATCAAGACCTAGTGGTGCAACAACTGGTACATTATGGTTAGACACAACCAATTCAGGGTCTAATAGTTTAGAGATAAAGTTTTTTGATGGCTCAGATGATATATCATTTGCAACTGTAGATACATCTGCAAACACAATAAACTTTATAGATAGTCAATCACAATCTGATTTGGTAAATGACACGACACCCCAGCTAGGTGGTGATTTAGATACAAACAGTTTTAATATTAAGATTGATGATGCACATGGAATAAATGATGATGATGGAAATGAACTTATTGTATTTCAAAAGACTGGTTCAGCAGTAAATCAATTTGATATAACAAACTCTGCTACTGGTAATCCACCAAAGTTAGAAGCAACTGGGGGTGATAGTAATATTGATTTAGACTTAGAAGCTAAAGGAACTGGTCATGTAACTGTAAGAGGAAATACTAATGCTGGTGCAATCCAGTTTAATTGCGAAAGCAACTCTCATGGGCAAATTGTTAAATCACAACCACACTCAGCTAGTGTAACAAATGAATTATTATTACCAGCTGGAGCAAGTTCAACACTAGTTTCTTTAGTATCTACTGGAACTTTAACAAATAAAGTAAATATTCCAAAGACTGAAACAGCAACGATTTCTACAAGCAAAACTTTAGACTTTGATACTTACCAAAATTTTATACTTACTTTAGGTTCTGGAGCTAATACTTTGGCACAACCTAGTACTGAAGCTGGTAACGTAGGACAAACTGGTATTATAGTATTTATACAACCATCTTCTGGAAGTGCTGGAACAGTTAGTTTACATGGTGATTATGAAACTGTTGGGGGTGCTGGTTTAACTGTATCAAGTGCGAACTCATCTTATGATGTAGTCCCTTATTTAATAAAAGCAGATAATTCAATTTTGCTTGGTACACCTCAGTTGGCTTTTAGTTAATGGTAGCAAACGAAAAATGGTTTACTGGTGCTACGTCTGTTGCATCTGGATTTTATGACTATCAGATACAACAGTCAGCTAGGTTTGATTCTGCTAGTACTTCTTATCTATCAAGGTCAGTTAGTTCTACTGGTAATAGAAAAACTTTTACTTTTAGTGCTTGGATTAAAAAAACTACATTAGGAGCAGACCAAACTATTTTTGGTACATATAGTAGTGGAAATGAATTTAGTTTAAGATTTTCTAATGTTGAGGATACTCGTGCTTATGAATATACAGGTAGTTCATTTGATTTTAATAAAGGTTATAGTGCATTACAAAGAGATGTTAGTGCTTGGATGCATTTGGTTTTTAGAGTAGATATGACGCAATCATCAAGTGCAGATAGAACTAAATTATATCATAATGGAACACAATTAACTGATGTTACAGATTATACTGCTTCTACTTTAAACTATGATACGTTAATAAATTATTCTGGTTATCCTATGAATATAGGACATTATGGTTCTACTAGCCAATATTTTAATGGTTATATGGCAGAAGTAATATTTGCAGATGGGCAATCTTATGCACCTACTCAATTCGGTGAATACAAAGGTGGCAATATATGGATTCCAAAAGACCCAAGTGGAACTACATTTGGTACGAATGGTTTTCATCTTAAATTTCAAAACGCATCTGCACTCGGTGATGATAGTTCAGGAAACAATAATGATTTTACAGCAAATAACATGGGAACAGACCATCAAGTTCTTGATAGTCCAACATTTGGGAGTTAAATAGATATGGCAAGTAGTGGAAATTTTAGTACCTTTAATCCTTTAGATAATGCTACTTCATC
>Ga0187219_1000588_pt1 | contig 17407 bp, 7 predicted proteins | sample 13SPOviralmetaG_FD_130162 | JGI IMG/M metagenome (GOLD analysis project Ga0187219, IMG submission 130162) | Marine viral communities from the oligotrophic San Pedro Time Series (SPOT) site, San Pedro Channel, CA, USA - 13 SPOT_SRF_2010-07-21... | ecosystem: Environmental > Aquatic > Marine >... | reverse complement strand
TCATCACCAGTACCTAGCAGGATCTTATCGTTATCCTGCATGTCAAGGTTGGCAGTTAGAGTAACGTTGCCAGCAAACGTGGCGCTGCCGTCGCTCCCATTGAGATTTATATTTGCGGCACCAGCCGTAGACGCTGATCCTCCAATTCCTACCAAACCCGAAGTATCAACATAGAAATTAGAAGTACCTCCCTGCTTAATTTCTAATCCGCCACCACTGGCTCTATCTACTGTGAGCAGGCTGCCAAAAGTACCAGTACCAGCAAACGCGGCGCTGCCATCGGCAGTAATAGAAGATGTAACTGTGCTGCTACCGGTCTGAAACCCTTTGAATAGAGTGTTAGAAGAACCATTTGATGATGCAAGAATTCCACCACTTGATCCGTCAAGTCTTACACCTGTTGCAGATCCTCCATTAGGAGTACCACCAAACGTGCCGGTGCCAGCAAACGTGGCGTCGCCGTCCGCAGTGATGCTGCCTGCGGCAACGATAGAGCTGTCACCGTTGATTTTAAAGACACTGCTGTTATCTTGTTTACGGAAATCAGCAAAGTAATTGGCAGCACCAGCACCACCTGCTTGAACCTTCAATCCATAACTATTAGAACCTGACGATACAAACGTGGCGACGTTAGTACCGCCTACTGTTGTCGTTACATCTAGTGGACCAGCAAACGTCGGGCTTGTATCGGTACTTGCAGCAGTTATACGTCCATCAGCATCAACAGTAAACGATGGAACACCGCTTTGACTTGCACCATATGTACCAGCAGTAACAGCAGTGCTAGCTAGTTGCGAAGCACCAATAGACCCTGCAGTCACAGCAACAGTAATCTGTCCACTACCAGGCGTGTTGTCGCTAACAGTAATACCAGTACCACCAACAATATCACCAGTCAATGCACTGTCAATTTTGGTATCAATCGTACCATCAACGTAGGTTTTGTTGGTTGCGTGACCACCTGACGTAGGAGTAATGGTAGTCAACTGACCTGTCATGGTTGCACCAGATGTGGTGACAAAACCAGAAGTCTCAGTAGCACCAGCTTGCCATGCACTAGCTGTAGCGTTGTAAATCTTCAGCGTATCAGCAGTAGTGTCAAACCACAGGTCACCATCGTGCAAAGACGTAGTAGGTGCGGTTGCACTGACTCGATAACGATCAGAAAAATCGTTGACGCTGTTGATATTAGTTGCAACAGTGTTAATGTTACTAATGGAACCTGCAGCAGTGTTTACGTTGCTGATAGAACCAGAAACGGTGTTGACGTTGCTAATAGATCCAGCAGTTGTATTTACATTGGAGATAGAACCTGCAACAGTGGTGATATTTGCATCATTAGTTGCAACAGTGCCAATGTCTGTCAGATTATCTTCGACTGTGTTAATGTCACTGATGTTGGTTGCAACAGTGTTGACATCGCTGATGTTGGTAGAAACTGTGGTGATCTCAGTTGCTTTGCCTGCAACCGTAGTAACCTCAGTAGCCTTAGGAGTCAGGCGATGGAAGGAGTAGGTATGGAGGGTCGAAGTGGTCTCGACAATCGCGCCAAATCCAGCCGCTAAGACTGTAGAACCACAACCAGTAATAGTTACAGTGTTAGATCCAGAGCCGTTGGCAATGGTCACTGTACCGCTAGAAGGTGTGCGGCTAGTGCCGATAGATTTAATACTAACAAGCGTGCCTGCACCGTTGTTCACGTCAGGGTTAGCAGTCGGGAATGAGGTTTCGCTTGCAATAGGCACAAAACCACCAACATCGTCTACCAGGTCAATGACACGTGCATCGACAGCGGCAGTGGTTGCAATGAAAGAATCGCTGCTACTCCAAGTTGCACCGCTTGTAATGGTTTCAGTGCTGTCTTGGCGGAAGTAACGACTGTCAAGCTGACCATTATCAAAGTCAGATTCCAGTTGATCAACGTATGCTTTAGTAGCAGCATCTTGTGCGCTAGTGGGGTCACTAACACTTGTGATACGGCTAGTGCTAACATCTACCGTGCCAGTACCGTTCGGGTCAATAACAACGTTTTGGTTAGTCGTAACAGACTTAATTTTTTTGCCGTTGACATTTAGGTCTTCCAATAGTGTGTTGACAGACAAAGCGCCAGCAGGAATACTAACAAAACCAGATTGTTGGTCTACACTAAAAGTTTCACCAACACGGAACTTACCGTTGTGGTCAGTAATAGCAGCCCAAACTTTACCGTTGTTACGTTCAACTTTTTGCTGAGATTCTTGATGAACACCACACGGGCTTGTACCAGCACCAACAGGGTAAGTACCAGCCGCATATTCAGGCAGAGCACGGTAGTCAGTACCAGAACCAACATATTCCATGGTATGCCCTGAAGAGGCAATCATAGAACGTAGGAAAAATTTAACAGCTGAGTTATCAGCCGGAGCGTTAGAAAGACCTAGGTTTTCAGTACGGTCATTAGAATTAGGGCGGCTAATAGTAACCGTAAACTCAGTAGCAGAAACTACAGTAGAAGATAGGATAGGATAAAGATTACCACCAACCTCTACCAGCATGTTACTAGCAGGACGCAAAGATGTACCATGCCAACCAGAATTTGCAGCTACAGTATCTACAGTAAATGTAATATCACCGGAACTAGGGCTGCCTTTTACAAGACCATCAAAGATATCAGTAGTAGACTTACCGTCTGCAACTAAAGAAAACCGACCAAAGTCAGAAGTCGATGCTGCCAGGTTAGCCTGACCACCGTTAAAACATGCAATATGGAAATGGTTAAAGAACGCATAGCTACTGGTAGCCTGCATGTAACCATTGTTGGTAACAAAGACACCAGGTGCATCTAGACCAGTGTGCGTGTAGCTATCACAAACAATTGATCGCAATGGTGAGTCAGCATGAGGAACAGAACCGTCAACCAACAAACCACCACCAGTTGGTGCGGAGTCAAGGTCACCAGCTTTACCTTTGTCTTCTACACCTGCGTAATAAGCCAGGTTGTTGTTGTCAATCTCTGAGTCAGAAAAGTTAGTACAGTTCTGAATGTACGGAGACTTGAAGATCATGGCGTTCGGGAAGAACGACACGTTCCAACCTTGTGTAGGAGGCAAACCATAAGTAGCATCTTCCCACAAGGATCCGGACGCACCACGAGTACCGCTCGCCTTCATACCCGTAAACGTCATGTTATGTAGGTATGTACCACTGTTAACACGGAACAGGCTGCTGGTTTCTGTAGCAGCGGTTGGATGTACAACAACGTTACGTATCGAAGCACCAATAATAGCAACGTCACGCTTTTGAATATCAATAGGCGCAGCTTCCTGATAGATACCAGGAGCAACCAACACAACACTGCCATCCCCAAACGTAGCGTCACTGTTAATAGTATCAACAGCAGCTTTAATAGATGCTTTAGGGTTTGAAATGCGGTGACCTTCGTTATTGTCGTTACCGTTTACAGAGTCAACATAGATAACTTTTTCAAGTTTTGTAAACGTACCACCGGACGTAATACCATCCCACTTGCTACCATCCCACATGTGCAAGGTTTGGTCATTATCATTTTGATACCAAAGCTTACCGGTTTGATATGTAGATCCTGGAGGTGTACCAGTCTGTACCAATGCGTCGTGACGTGTTTTAGCTGCAAGAGCAGTAAAGATATTAGTGTCAGTAGGAGAAGGCGACTGTGCATCTTGCTCAGCGTTGTTGATAATATCGCCGTTCTTAAGACGGTCAAGGTCAACAGAGTTGGCACTAATACCAATAGTTACTTGACCGCCAGAACCAGTTTTATTAAGACCAGTACCATCTACAAGAACGTCATTTTCAAGTGCAGTGTCAATCTTACTATCTACTCGGTCATCAATAGCCTCAGTAGATGCAATCTTGGTGTCATTGCTAACCCAAGTGTTACCATCATACAAAGTATTGTCGTAACGATCCCAATAGTAATTTTTCAGGTATGCATCAACATCATCAGGAATACCTTGACAGTTAGCTTCCTGAACAGCATACCGTAGTTGCTCAAAATTGTTATTTAGGTCATCAGACCGAATAGCTGAACCAGGGTTAAATAGCGCACGGATGTCTTCAACATTTGTGATCCGACGGATTTTAATGTTGTCAACTGTAGGCTCACCAGGATCTGTAGGAGCAGAAGGTGCTGGTGGAGCAGTCCCTGTAAACTCTACAATAGTAGGGTTAGCATCAGTAACACGCCAGGGGTAGGTGGAATCAGTCGTGAGCTTCTCGTCATATTCTTTTGTAGTTACGTTCCAAAAATAAACGTGGATCTCAGATTTAAAAATGTACGGGAAGTCAAACGAAAAAGTTTGTTGACTCCCGTTTCCGGCTTTAATTGTTTGTACGTCAGAACACGACATAATTCGTTAATTTCTAATGTTTAAGGATTCATCAATGTCAAGAAATTTACCTTGACCACTAGCCTGTCGGCGCATCTGCTTTTGGATTTGCCGTGCTTCAATATCTGCAAACATGTCTGCATCCATTTCTTGATAAGCAAAGGCTTCAGCATCACGTCTGGCTTGATTAAGTCTGATGTGAAGGAAATCCCACTCTTGTAGTGACACTTCTTCAGATGTTTTACCTTGACGACGTAAATTACGCATACGGACAATACTGTTCCAATCACCTGCGTCACGCATAATCTCTTTAATTGCCCGTCGGAAATGACCTTGTTCACCCATTACCCTGAACAATTCAGACCGTTCATCTGCCAGTAATTTGACACCATCTTTGGTTTTAAATGTAGTATTATAATCATACTCAATATCTTGCAAGAACTTTTCTTCATCAGATTGTTCTGAATGAATCTTAAGTGGGCTTAATGCGTTCCAAGCACGTTGCATCAAACCATAACCATTAGCTTTCTTACCAGTAACAGGGCTGTACACATACGGTGCTCGGTTAGCTGGGTCAAACTCAATAAGGAAACGGTTACGGTTAGCAATAGCAGACATGAAATCATCATTGGTTTCCATCAAACCTTGACTAAACATACGAGACCATTCACCACGTTGACCAGCCAAAGGTCCAAGACTGTTAGTAAAACCAGCTGCCCAACGTTGCCCAGCTCCAGGGTTACCGGAAAGCATATCCATTAGAGGTTTTAATGTAGACAGACCAGTACGGTCAGTAACAGAAGCACCTAATATAAACATAGCTTTTTCAAAGAACCGCTCAGTTTGAGCCTGTCCAAGCATGTCGAAGTTATCACCAACATTAGCTACAAAAGCAACCCAGTCAGCAAGGGGACCAAGCCACTCATATGAATAATACTTACCATCAGGACCGATGATACTACGCTTCTTCCAGCTAGATTGTTTTTCACGAGAGCGTTGTGCTTCACGATCCATTAAACCATCACCAGTCAAACGACCGTTCATCAACAGTCCGATAGCAGAGGTGGTAGCCACAAAACCCATGGCTTTACGACCACGAGTTGTGTATTTAAGGTCGGCAATTCTATTCTGTTTAGCAATAACATCCATAGTGTCAGGATTAATATTACGTGCTCTTAGAAGATCATCAATACGGGCTTCATTACTAAACAGGTCATTAAGAGGAGTATATGCTAAATCGTTAATATCACGTTGAAAAGGTGTGAACACAGGATTGTATTTACCAGCAACATCAATCATGTTCGCACCCGTAGTGGGAAACATAAGGAATGGTTTTAAAGCTGGGATAGTTCTAGTTAGATCCGAAACACTAGAAGCTAGTGGTGTGTCAAGGTTTAACGCCATCTCACCGGTAGCATACTTAACTGTTTCGTCTGACAACATACCGTCAGAACTAAACATCTTGTTGTAATACTTCTCAGCAATAGGTTTAAGGTTTTCCTTAGTAACAGGTTTACCAGCTTCAACCAGCTCGTCCATAGCACGGAACCGGGCTTCAGCAGATGCATTAAATACACCACTAAATCCGTCAAGAGCTGTCATTGCATTAGGACCAAAGCGTAGGATAGGATCCTTACCTAAGTCATTAAGCATTTCAATCTGGTTGACAAGATACTCTAGACCATCATTACCTAGATCCTTTTGTGTACGAGCAGCTTCCTTAAGAAAGCCCATTTCACGTTCTGACTGCAGAAGCAAGTCAATACGTGTACCAGCACGTACTGCTTCAGGTTCACGGGATGCTTTCATAAACACGTCACCTGCATATGGCAGTGCGCGTTGCATGGTTTCACCAAGAGAGCTATAAGCCATCCAACCACGTTGAACTGCTTTTAGGTCACCTGCCATGACTGCACCAGCAAAGTGTGAAACAGGTTGTGAAACAATACCACCAAAGTTACCTACCATCGCTTGGATAGGAGTAACAAATGCAGACAAGATACTATTGTAGACGTTAGACCATACACCAGCAATTAGCTTGTTTTCAACCTCAGGGTTTAGATTAATAATACCTTTACCAAGGTCAGCAGTCATACCAAAGATGTATTGGTTCATCTTATTGATGGTGTCAATACTTCCGTCTGTCAGCTCATATGCCATCAGGAATTGATCCATCAGTTCAGGCTGGTTGTCGGCAATCATACGCATGGTAGAACCAAAACGTTGAGAGTCTTGGAAGATACGTTGTGCAGTTTCACCAGCACCAAGTACAGTAGCCTCGTTATACCCTTCGATATTCTTAAATCCGTTCTGAACCATTTGAATTAGGTTCATCTTACGGTTCTTGTAATACTTAGCAGAAGCAGTCAACTGTGTGACATACTGCATAAGATCAATTACCTTTTCTTGAGCTACCTTAACAGCAGGTGTTCCATGCATTAGACGGGCACCCTCAGAAACGTCTGAGATGCGTCCAGAAAGGCTTCCAGCAATCAGAGATTGTGCTCTAGCCATATCCATACCAGTAACCTCTGCACCGAGCTGTCTGAGGGCTTTAGTGGCAATATCAAAACCCTCTTCTACCAATACCTCAGTGCCGTCAGGTTGACGCACAATATGTGGCTCAAGGACTTTACGGATATCAGACTTGGACATACGTGGATCAATCATCGAGATAGCGAGATTCTCGTTTTCATCGATAACATCTTTAAAAGTAACCTTCCAGTTACTACCTTCCATCCCAACCTCACCTGCTTTATGCAACTGATCAGCTAATCCAAGAACAACTTGTTCAGAGTTTTCAGCAGATTGAAGGCTATATTTAAGAGCAGGTTCAGAGATGACATTACCCATACGTCCATTTACACTATCAAGGTTACGTGCAACACGCACCTGGTCGATAGAGGCACCAACAATACCAAAATCATCTACAGTACGAACACCAAGTTCGCTGTAGTCAAATAAGTCATGGACACCCTTAAGAGCAACATCCATGTTTGGATTATTCATGTAGTTGAATGCACCAATTTCATCTAGGGCTTCTTCCTGTTTAATAGCGCCTTCAACTAAGTATGCTTCAGGGTCATCAGCCCGTGGTTTAGGAGAGTTTTCAGTAAGCCACTTACGTGATTCTACTGTTTCACCAACCAACTTATTAGACCTACGCGCACCTAGAGCTGTTTGACCAATGGCAGTACCAAAACGGATAGCAGATCCTAGAAGCTCGACAAACATACCGCCGCCGATGTCTTCACGGATATTCTTCTGACGTTTTTCGTCAGGTGTATCGCTATCAAGTGTAGCTACATTATCAGGTATAAAGTCGTAGGTTTTAGGAAAAGACTTCTTAAGAGTACCAGTAAGGTTGTCACCTTCGTACTCACTACTTACCACACCTACACCAAGACCAGCCAATGATTCAACACCACGGTTACCGATCCATTGCATAAACTTGTTTTGACCAATATTCCAACCAACACGTGTATTAGCAGCCATTCCTGCGCCTCTTAAAATACCTGTACCGGCTAGGGTAGGTACAACAACAGAAGCAATGTTACGTGCTGCTTCATATTCTTTATATTGAAACTCAGGCATTTTAGGAATGTCAATGCCTGGTACCACGTTAATAAGATCTGTAGCAAAGTCAACCACACCTACAGGGATTGCAGCATACTGTTCTGCATAAAACCTAGGGTCTTGGGTTTTTTTAAGGTCTTCTAATCTACCAACATATCTAGCATACCTTTCTTCAAAGTCAGGTGCACTAGTATCAACTCCTTCAGGAATTGGGTATGGACGCTCTCCCGTAGGAGGCTGGGGTTGTTCAGGAGAAGGTTGTTGAGCTTCCGTAGGAGCCGGTTGTTCCATAACAGCTTCGGTAGTGGCTTCAGCAGCAAGTTGCTGATCTACCATTGCCTCATGCTGTAACTCTTCAGACATTTGTAAGTCTTGAGCTGGATCAACCTCATACTTCTCTTCAGTATCAATAGGCATGATTAATTATTTTGTAGTTGAGAAGCAATACTATTTCTCAAGGATTCATAGTTAGAATAAGGTGTCATGGATTTACTACCTCTAGGTGCTGGAGCAAGGAAATCTATAGATGCAATGGTACCATCAACACTTTGGACACTACCAGAACCACCTTGAATACCGATAATTTGTCCTTGATTAATAGTTTGATTAAGTTGAAGATTAGGTTTATTACCAAAATGAGAGTAAAGAACATCTACTTTTTGACCTGTATTAGGATCAGTAGATTCAATAACTACATAGTGACCATAACCTGAACCATCAGTATTTACTTGATAGCTAATGTCTTTCACCTTACCACCAAGAACTGCTGGAAATTGTTTGTTTTCAAAAAAAACGTCAATACCCGGTTGACCAGTATCAAAAGTTACTGAAGACACTTGAGGAACAAAGGTTTGTAAATCAGCACCACCTTGTTGATTGAATACACTACCTGCCCTCATAAGAGTTGGGTTTTGGTAAATTGCTGTATTACCTGACGCAACATTAACAGCATTCAACTTAGTCTGAACAGAATATGTTGTTTCCGCCGCGTTAATAATATGTTGCTGTTCAGGTGTAAACGTAACACCTTTGAGGATCTCAGGTGCTCTAAATGTTTCTGTACGACCAGCTGCTTTAAATGCACGGTTATAAATCTCATGCAAAGGTGCCCCAGCAGACATACCTTGGAAAGCTCTTTCAATAGCAGCAGGTTGGAAACCAGGTTTACCGTAATTTTCAGCGATGTACTCCATACGTTCGGGTGAAATAAAAGAATTAGGAATGTTGATCACCTCTTGTAATCCAAGAGATTTAACTTGAGTTTTAAGCACTTGGTAATCACGCACTGCTTTGTCAGCAGCAGATACATTACCAGCACGTTTTTCTAGATAAGGAAACTCAATACGACCACCAGGAAGTAATTTACGAGCATAGGGTAAAGTGTCATGTTGTCCGGTAGTTAACTGTTGTAGATAAATAGCTGACTCATCATCTGCTGCTTTTGTCAGAGCTTCTTCAACAGTAAAGCCGTTTTGACCGGTACCGTAAATAAGTTTAGCTTTTTTTCTTATCTGCCCTTCCATGTAGCTAATAGCAACTTGTGCACCAGGTGAAGCAGTTTTAGGACCAAAATCTGTCGTACCTGTAATGGTAGTAGTAGCGTTGCGAACAATTTTACTAGCTTCTTTTGTATGGTACTGACCGTTTCCAGACTCGTAACGCTGCTTGACAGTAGCTGATTGCTCTGTAGTCATAACAGCTTTAGCCGAGTCAACGTCTACTTGCGTAAGTTGCTCATCAGGTTTAGCTAAGATTCGCTGTGCTTCATTGTTACGTAGACCAACTTCAATAGATGCATACTTGCCGTAGTTATTAAGTTTTGAACTAAATTTACCACTAGTAGCCTCCACATATTTACGCTGTGCTTCGGCAATATTAGCGCTAGTAGGGTTAGCTGCAACAGCACGTACCAACTCGTCCTCTAACTTTTCAGCAGCTTCGTTTTCAATCTTATCATTAGTAGTATCCCATTGAACCTGGTTTCTGTTACGATCTTTAATAATCTTAGCACGGATACCTACAGCCTGACCTTTACTGTTAGTAAAATGTTCGCCAAAGGTTGTTTCTTTATCTCCAATAGTAAGAGGAAGTTGATCGATAACAGCCATATCCATAATAGGATTACCTGTTTTTTGATCAACAGCTGTCATAGAAGGTGTCAAGTCTTTCCAAGATTCTGCAGCATCTTGACCATTAAGGTCTTGTATTTTAGACCAAACTGCAGGAAATTGAATTAAAAGGTTTTCTCCTGAAGAATTTTCAAAAATAGAGATGTTAGTATTACGGCTTTGATTATTCTCTACCTTTACCTGTTCGTCTCTAAAACTATGAAGAATTGTACTAATTTGTCTTTCTAGACGTTGCTCAACATTAGCAACAATATCAGCAGGATAGCCTGAATCTTTAAAATTTTTCCGAATAGCTTGATGCATATCAAGAATTGCATCCCGCTTATCCTCATATTCAAGAGTACGGTCTCCTGCTGCTTTCTCGCGCCGTTTTACACCATCAAGCAGAAAATCCTGTAAAATTCCATCACGCAAGGCAGCATCGATTGTTGCAAGACCAGCACGTGCTTGTTGGTTAGGATCCCTGTTTTTTATTCTTGCTACAACTAAAGGATCTGCGCCTCCAGTTGCTTCAGCTGCATTAACAGCAGTTTGCTGCTCTAAACTTTTACCAGCAGCATCAGCAATATAAATACCAAGGTTATCGTAATCGTTTTCCCTGGCTTTATTTACCGCATCATCATATTTTTTAGCTGTCTGCTTTTTTTCTATTTCAAAGGCCGCGTCCATCGCTGTTGAACTAAACTTTGCAATACTTTGAAAAATTTTATTACTAGCTTCAATGTTAATAGCAGATTGCTTAGATTCTTGTTGCGCTTTTAGACGCAAACCTTCAAGTTCTTTACGTGAGTTTTCACTATCAATTTGATAGTTCTTCTCTTCCATCCGCCTTGTAGCGGCTTGGTCTTCTTTTGTTTGTGCAAGGGTTCTCCGACGCTCGGTAATCTCCGTTTCTGCACGTTCGCGCATGTTACGAGCAGTGCGATCACTATCTTCCCGCATACGTTGGATATTACCTTGATCAACCTGACGAGGTTTGTAACCACGAGATTGAGCAGCTCTACGATACTGTGCCATAATTAATCATATAAATTAGGGTTACTTAAAACACTTCCGGCACTAGCAATACCTTGTACAATCGGTGCAAAGGTGCTTTGCTGCAGTGGTGCGGGGATGAAAGCTTCACTTGCTTCAATCGGAGCAACAAAGATACGTTCAGGTGCTTGGATAGGTGCAGGTAGATCAGCCATCCGATCTGGTCTAATCATCATAGCAGACATTACATTTTGGTCGTCGATGAACCTACCAATAGAAATATCACGCATGTTACGTTCTGATTGCAGGCGAGCACTTTGTAGGCTAGCCTTCATTACAGCACGATCTCTACCAACTTGAGCGTTGGCTGATTGAATAGCTTTAGCTCTAGAATTACCTGCCTGCATTAAGGCTGCTTGACCTTGGTTTTTCAGCTGCTCTACTAACAAGCTTTCACGTTGAAATGCATCTTCATTTAGAATCTCATTAAGAGACGCCTGTTCAGATTCACGGGCTTCTAAAGCAGCCATGCTGTTGTAAGTCAGCTGTTGCTGTGTATTTTCTACAGAAGATTGGTATTGTTTAGCCGTTTGTAGGAAGTTGTAATCTTGAATACCTTGGTTGTACTTATAGTTTCTAAGAGAAGTTTCCCACTCATAAGCACGGTTGCTGTAATAATTAGCCTTATCAGCAGCAAAAACATTTTTGTTGTATTCGTTAGTCTTGTCAGCTTGTTCTTTAGCAGCTGCTCGTTGCTCGTTAGCGTTTTGCTCAGCTCGTTGGTTGTTTTTCTTAGCTTGGTTAGATGCACTAATGCCTCCAGCAATTGAAGCAACAGCAGAAATACCGGCAAAAACTGCGCCTACAATGTTCATTTCCAAGCCAGAGATAGCAATCTGCTCATCAATAAGGCTTGGACCTTTTGGATTAAACATCAAGCCCTCCTATAATACTTGGTTGAATAGTTACCCTCCCATAGCATCGACACCAACGATACAGGGTATGGAAAATCACTTGTCACTTTAAGTTCAAAATTAGTGTTACGTTGATGGATAGGTAAGGTAAAAACTCTTTCCTGTACTACAGGATTAGTATCACCATTATAGATATCGCCTTCTGCAGTGTGTTCTACATTTTTCCATTCGTTAGAGCCCGTTGGCTTCAACTTAAATCGGATAGCACCAGAACGACCAGCAGATAGTTTTACCCTGGCAATTGTTAAAGAAGCTGTGTAATCAGCACCCCCTTCACGTTGTAGATAGAATTTAGGTAGTGTAACTTCTAGATCATAACCGTAACCGACTACAATACCATCAGCATAATCAGTAAACTTACCCTTTACTTCAAAATAATGGTAGTTAGTTGAAGGTTCAATACGCTCAATAACCTTAGCCCAGTAACCCTGATCTGAGTCTATCTCAGCATTAGTACCATCATCTGCTGTAGGCACTGTAAGGAGCATCACAGCGTCCTTATCATCGATAGGGGTATAAGGTACATAGACCTTGGTAATGTCGTTTGTAGAGTCATATACGACTGCATCAACGGACGCATGAGGCTTGACAGGACGAGTAGCCATATCAAGAGGTACATTACCAGTGAAGCCAGTAGACGTGGAAAGTATATCACCAGACGGTAGCTCATCCAACTCAATAAAACCTAAAGTATATTCATCCTCTTGCTGTGATACAATAGTAACAGCATCGTTAATTATACGTGCAGTCTGAATAGTACCAGGAAGTTCCCACTTAACCCAGGCTTGGAAAAGATCTTCCTTACCATTGTTGTAGAACCTATAAAGATACAAGTATTTAGTATCCCGATCAACCATCATAACCACCGAGTTTGGTGGACTAGTAGTTAAAGCATCTACAGTATCAGGTATCCACTCAAGTACAGCTTTACTGATGTCCACCACAATAGGTGTTTGCTCCACATCACGAAGAGACATGGTAAACAATTTGCTGTAACCAGGCACCCGGCTGACAAATGCAGTAGTAGTACCGATGTCTACAGGCTGTACATTAGTAGCCATCTCATAGTTAGCCAGCGAACGGATAACTGCAGAGGTCGGTGTTAGAATACTAGCATCTGTAGCATACACCTGGAACTGCTGACGTTCACTGAACAACAGTAATCCCTGAGGCGACGGTAAAACGTCAGACAGAGTAACAGGACGCACACTAGATACGTTCAGGTCAATAGGGTCTGAGTCAATCTGAGTTAATGCAGATTTAGCAAAAAAGTTATAGTTATCGTTAGCAACACTAAAAATAACGTTATCCTCAGATAACACACCGAACCTATTGCTGTAAAAGAAAGTAGAACTAATCTTTTTACCAACAAAAGATGGTTGAGGGTTGGTGTTATCATCACCAGTTAGACGATTCTTGTAGGTGATAGGACCAAACGTAAAGGTAGTAGCACCAGTGTTAGCCAGTTCATGCGGCATAGTAGCGGTATTGAGACCAGGTGACACATCACGTGCAATAGTCTCTTGCCAATAACCTTTACCACCGACACCATTAGCCGCTACAAATTTTACATAATAATCATCATCTTCAGTATCACTGTTTAGGATTTTAACATTATGGTTTTGAAATGACTCCAGTGGTACTTCGGATATGTTGGTTACATCATCCTGAAATGCTTCAATAGCATTATTAGATATACCACCTAAAGCACTTATCTCAAAAAATTTGTATGTAACACCAGACCCAGGCTCTGTATCTACTACAACAGCATTAGATTCAGTTGTTCTACGAATTGTAAGGCTGTTAGCAAATGAGTTGAGGTACCACTTACCACTAAACTCAGCATCATTAGCAGTTTGACGTGCCTCTAGCAACGCTTTAACAGCACCTAACAGGTCGTGACTAGCGTGAGTACCGGTTAGAAACGTGGTAAAAGTAGCTGAAGATTGTACAATAGCTGTTGCTGTATGTTCAGTACCGTTAGAAGTACCTTTAATTTTAACTTTATGTACATCACCATTGGTCACTGATTTAAGTTTTAATGTACCTTGTGACTTGGTAACAAAGGTACCAGCTGCTTGCATAGCAGTGGTAACAGTTTTGTTAGCAATGATAGTGGTATCCTGGATGCTACGGAAGTGGTAGTCATCCTGCTTAGTACCAGTGAGGTACCCTGTGCCAGTGTTTGTCACGGTACAGAACGTACCTTCAGCAGCAGTCCATACATACAGGTTGGTACCTTTAATAGCACCAATATAAGAACCAGCAGTAGCACGGTCAATAAAGAACCATGCTGCATCTGCTAATTCAGTTTTAGTAAATGGAGTATTGTTAGCCTTTTTTAGCACGTTAGTGTGCTTCATACCAGGACGTTTCAGTAAACCAAATGTAGGATCAGGGTATCCGTTAACACACTCAGTTAGCTGGTTAGGTAGTTTCTTGTCGTCAGTTTGGCGGGATACACCACCAAGAAAATTAGGGATCTGTTGTGTTACTGCTGGCATTAGCGTTGCAAGGTACGGAACGGTTTATAGCTATTGTAATAGTTCTCTCCCTGAGGCTCACCAAAGAAGGAGTAGTCACCCTGGTCACACTCATACTCCATAGCCATAGCCCGTGCAAATGCTTCCTTTTGTTGGAGCATCTGGTACAGGTTGGGATCACCCATGGTACGACTAGAGAAGATAGCAGCAGCCCGTGCTACAATAAATGCTTGGATAGGATCAGGGATATATGCCCATTCAAAATACCACAAGATGTCAACCTTAAGACTAGGGTCAGTCCACTTGTAAGTATGTTTGATACGGTCGTAGAGTTTACCTCCACGGTTAATACTATCGAACTGACGATTATTAAATCTCTTAGATGAGATGTTCAGATCAACCTGAAGCATGTCATCAGGAATCAAAACTTCGTTGTCCGAGTTAGGAGTAAGTGTATAATCAAATTCTTTATTGAAAGTCCATCCTTCGCTCTGTACCTCACGTGACACCTCTCTAAGGGTGTTGAGTGCAATCGCAACGTCCGGGTTGGTTTGGGTTTCAACTCTGGTTGTAACCTCATTACGAGTCAATGTACGAGATGCTACGGTTTGTGAAATATTCACAGTGTAGTCAAACGTAACAGGATCAGTGGCAGGTGTTGCTTCTACACCAGCTACTGCAATAGATGTACCATCAGTAACACCAGTACCACCAATGTAAGTACCAACAGGAATGTTAGCAGTTTCAGTAGTAAGTGTGGTACCTGCAATGGAACCAGTAAATCGAGAGACCTCGTTAATAATGAGAGTTTCTTCAGTTGTCAGTGTGGTAACAGGAGCCTGACCAACTGACGCCAGGATCTGATTAACAGCTTTAAGTTCAGTGGAGCCAGTAGTTAGGTAAGGCATAGTTGCAAATGAGTATTATTCTCAATAAAGAATTAAAAAAAAGGAGCCCCCGAAAGGACTCCCATATAGAAAATATCAGAATGCGGCAGGCTTGGTAGCAGTACCGGCAAACAGTTCTACAGAAGCAGCGGGATTCAGGTAGTCTGCACCCATGGCGAGACGACCCAGGATCACGTCACCCTGGTAGATTGTGGACACGTCGCCACTGGTGACTTGCACCTGAGGGGCGATAGCTTCCACACAGCCAGCAGCTTCACGTTGGAAGATGAGACCACAGCTGTTAGCGAATTCGGTTTCTTCACCGTACTCGTTGTTGATACCAGCAACATCGGCTGCAGCATCTTCAACAGCTTCAGACACGAAAGAACCAGTGTTACCAGGATCGGTTACACCGGGGTTCGTGGCAGAACCAGTACCATACTTGGTACCGTACTGAGAGAAGAACGGAATGTTCATTGACTTGAAGATCTTGATACCAGCGATCTCAACGATGCCTTCACCGCCCTGCAAAGCAGAGCCTTGAGCATCGCGGTTTACCAGACCATTACTACCGACCGCTTGGATCAGCGAGTAGAATTGTCGTGGGTTTAGGATACCGACCCTTCCGTCTTGGCTGACACCTTTCTCGTCAAGAGCTGCAGCTGCATCATAGAATGCAGTTACAAGCTTACCAGAATCATAGGCATCAGAAGCAGCGGTGCCGGTAGAACCAACACGGATCTGAGTACCACCTGGCTCGACATAGCCAGACTTAGTGATCGGAGAAGCAGCACGTGCACCACGAGTGACGGCACGGAAGATCAGGCGATCATACTTTTGTGCAAGAGCGTAACCGATCTTACGGCTGATCTCAGAACGCATGTCATAGTGCGACAGGGTTTCATCAAGATCATACAAGAATGCAGAGCTGATCAACAGGTCATCGACCGTGATGGTCTTCTCTGCAACCGGAGGTGCATTGTTGCTGTCACCCAAGATGCTGTTTCCAGGCGTATGGAATTCAGCTTTGGTGTGACCTGTGTAGATGAACTGGAGAGACTTACCGTTCTGAAGAGTACGGCGCATCACCAGATCACGGGCGATAGCATTATGCTGGAACCCTTTAAACATTTCACCTGAAAAGAGCTTCAGGTAAAGAGCGCGGGCGTCACCCGTGCTATTAGATTGACCCGGGCGCGTAAGTTGCGCGGGGTTTGTAGAAGATTGAAAAGCCATTTCTATGGATAAAAATTATTTAGACAAGCTTCAAACGTTTGAAAAAATTTTGTGGTCTATTCCCACCGTCTAGACGGCTAGAGGTATCGGCGTACCGGCTCTAACCAATTGCTAAGGGAGGATTTGCACCTCCCAATTACAGAACTACTTAGCGGCTTTTAAGTAAGCCACACCGCGATAGACAAGCTTCTGCTCTTTAAGAGCTTGGGCTTGCTCACGCACACGCTGACGAACTTCAACGTTTGGCATAGTATCCTCCATAGAGAACTGAGGGAACCCCGTTCCATGTCACCTCATGTCATGCGTCCCTTGCGGGATGAACGGACGTTTTAATTAACCAATAGATGGTGCAGTCAGTGCTACCTCAGTGGTAGATGCTGCTGCCAGATCAAGTGGGAAGTTGTGAGCATTACGCTCATGCATTACTTCCATTCCTAAGCCAGCCCGATTGAGGATGTCAGCCCATGTGTTAATGACATGTCCGCCATGAACAATTGACTGATTGAAGTTGAACCCATTGAGATTGAATGCCATTGTGGACACTCCCAAAGCGGTGAACCAAATCCCAACGACGGGCCAAGCAGCAAGAAAGAAGTGAAGGCTACGAGAATTATTGAAAGAAGCATATTGAAAGATCAATCGTCCGAAGTACCCGTGAGCAGCGACAATATTATATGTCTCTTCTTCCTGTCCAAATTTATACCCATAGTTCTGAGATACATTTTCGGTCGTCTCCCTAACCAGGGAACTGGTGACAAGAGAACCATGCATAGCACTGAACAAAGCCCCACCAAATACCCC
>Ga0187219_1000586_pt1 | contig 17417 bp, 16 predicted proteins | sample 13SPOviralmetaG_FD_130162 | JGI IMG/M metagenome (GOLD analysis project Ga0187219, IMG submission 130162) | Marine viral communities from the oligotrophic San Pedro Time Series (SPOT) site, San Pedro Channel, CA, USA - 13 SPOT_SRF_2010-07-21... | ecosystem: Environmental > Aquatic > Marine >... | reverse complement strand
ATGTGTCCACCGGAGGCTATCACGCTGGTAAGATGGCTTGAGTAATCAACTTCTCTTCCACCTGCTACAAATGTACCGGTCAACATCAAAAGGTCGCCTACTACATGCGTTCGTATATCTTGTGCTACAGTTCCCATTATTGTTCATCTCCTGTTGTTTCTTCGCTGGTTTCAACTTCACTTAAAGATTCCTCAACTGGTGTAGGATTCAAATGTCCCTCAACCAGTTTGAGTGCGGCTGTCTTTGTGAGATAGCCAGCACCCGTAGGTACTCCTTGTGCTTTTAACCAAGCAAGAATGTCTTTGCGGCTCCAACCCGTGTCGGGCAAGCCGTCATTACCTGCGTCTGTGGTTACTTCCTCTTCACCTTCAATTAAGAAGCGTGATGTAGGTAGTGTGTGTCGCCATTCGTTAAGCCATTCTTGACTTACTTCAACGACTTCTCCACGAGTCCACATACCCATTGTATGTCGCATTGGGCGTTCAAAGAACGGTCCCAAAAAGGTCACAGTAGGCACTTAGCCCACCTCAATTAAGCAAGATTGCGGTCACTGTACCTGCGCCAGCCGCTTCACCGTGAAGAGTGAGGCCCGGAAGTGCGCCACCTGTCTTAGCGAAAGCCGCTGTACCTGCGTTAGTGAAGGTAGCGGATAGAGTCTTATCTGCCACTGCACAAGTAGTTCCAACAATAGCGAGAATTTTAGAACAACCTGCGGTGAAAACCATTGTTTGCTCGGCGGCATCTGCCAAAGTGAATGCGATTGTCACCAGTCGCATACTTCCGACAGCATTACCATCATCGTTGCTTGCCTTAAAACCAGCAAGAGTACCGGGGTATGCACCACCGGAGTTGCCATCCAACCAACCTGTTTCTCCGATTGGTGTTCCTGTTCGTAGGTCGAGGTCCAAGAGAACATCAACTGTTCCGTTGGTAAAGTCACCATCGTCGTAACTGATTGTCATGCCTTTGTGTACTTCTGTTCGTGTTGTCATAATATGTCATCTCCATTATTTTTTTTCTCATCCACCATCACTTGAGGTCACGAATTGAAGCGTGTCCTCCGAAGAAAGTTGTCCATAGTTCTCCCATAGTTCGGTACATTCCTTCTTGTCCAAGACGGTTGATTGCGAATGGGTCACCAGTTTCAATACCACTCTCGAAGTATTGGGTTGGGATTGCGGTCGAGAAGTACAAGTAGTCCGTATCGAGGAAGTACATACGGCTCAGTGTGTCGGGTTGAACATCCTTAGATGGGATGATTGGGACACCGTTGTAGGTAGCGACGATGAATCCGGCTTCGATACCGGGAACACCCTTCACACCGTTGTAGGTAGGAGTGATTCGCTTCTCTTCCATGAATCGCTGTTGCGACTGTAGGAGTTGTTGAAGGCGCATCAAAGTGTCATATCCTGTAAGGATGACCTTTGGGTTGCCACCACGAGTCCAGCACTTTTGGAAGATGCTGTCCAAGTGGTCGAGGGAGAGAGTTCGGTCAGTACCGGAGTTCTCATCGTGTTCTGCAAGGGACCAAGCGTTTGCACTTCGGTCGATTGAGTAAATGTCTTCATCGGAGCCAGCAGATGCACCGGTAGCGATACGGTCAAGTGACTCGAAATCGTTGCCAGCGGCGGTAGCCTTGTCAACAAGAAGCATCTTGTTGATATGCTCGGCGTGGTGCTTACCCATTTCTTCCTTGAGGATTGAGCGAATGTCGCCCAGTCCGTCATCCTTGTCAGCAAGGAACATTGCGGTTTCGCTCATGTCGAAGGTGTGAACCACAGTCTTCGGCTTTGCGGCAATGTGTTGGAAGGTAGGCTTGGTGGTGTCCGGTAGGGTTGCGTTTTCTGCAACACCGCCGCCAACACTGAACGAAGGTCGTGCAGTGATGACTCGCCATCCACTGCGCTCCCACGGTCGCTTTGGTAGGATTGAAAATGCGTTGAACTCTTGGTTCAATTGGGACCAAACTTTGCGACCATAAATCGCTTGGTATGTACCAGCAGTTGTACTCATCATTGGGCTGTCAGCCTTGAGCAATTCACTACCGGAGTAGGAATAGCCCATTGCGTTACCTGCGCCGTAGTAGTATCGTTCCATGTCAGTTACGCTTCGGATATAATCTCTTGCCATATATTTCACTCTCCATTATTTTTTTTGTTTTTCAAGCCCCTCGTGTTACCGAAGCGGCGAGATTGTGTACTTCATCCCAAGACATGTTACCCAAGTCTTGTGTGGATGGGACTTCGACATTAGATGTGGAAGCCGACTTTTGAATTGATGTGCCGGAAATGGCGATGTTGTCAATTCGCTCACTTAGAGCGTTGATGGACTTCATCACTTCATTGATTGGGGCACGAGCATCGAACTCGGCTTTTTCAGCCTCATGCTTTGCGATTGACATTTCATTGTTCAATCGGTTAGCGAATTGAGATTCAAGGTCGCCACGGAATCCTTGTTCCAATGCGGCGGCTTTGTACACTTCGTATGCGGCTTCAATATCAGTTGAAGAAACATTGCTGTGGTTAAGGTAGCCCTTGCTCATCGAAACAGGTCCGAGTGCGCCGGATGGGGTCTTACCACCGGATGAGGTGATTGCGTTGATTGCACCAGTGGAAGGAGAACCGTTCTCCTGTCCACGGCCACGGACTTGACCAGCAAAGTAGTCAGCACCGTCAACTGCATCGGGGTTGTCAAAGCCACCAAGTTGTGCCTTTTCCAAGTTGTCGAAATGTTGTCGTGCTTGTCCAGTGTTGACACCAGCAGATTTGAGAGTGTCTTCCATCCAGTTGAGGTATTCAGCAGTGATTACATCGCTGTATTCACTCTTTGCGTAGTTCATCTTATCATCTTTCATATCTTCATCATCCTTTTTGTCTTCGTCTTTTTTGTCAGCGAATGGGTTTTTGGATTCTTCCTTTTCCTCTTTGGGTTTGGAATCATCCTTTTTGTCGTTCATGTGTTCTTTGAGGCCGGGGGGCATTTCGCCTTTTTCCATTGCGTCAAGTCGGGCTTCGAGTCTGCTCATAACATTGTTTAAGTCATTTTCTGTGGTCATGTTGGTGTCCTCCTTTAGAATACGAAATTGTGCTTCGGGGTTAATTCCCTTTTCACAAATCGTAATCTCATGTAGTTCCATCTTACTGATTTCTTGGTAATCTCCATGTTCCCCATCGGACTTTCGCACTCTTTTGAATGCCTGTCCTCCAATGGAAAATCCTTGCAGATTACCCTTACGGATTTCTGCGGCCACTTCACGAGCCTTTTCAATGTCGTTGCGAAGTGAAACAACCACAAACATACCAGTATCGTCAACTTCGGATTTCCACATCCTTCCGTTTGAGTCAACATAGGAGTCAATAACTTCTCCCACTTGAATGTTAGAGTGAGCAAGTTGCACATTGCGGAACTTGTCGCTCTTCATGAATCCGCCAAAAGCATCCTTTAGTGCTGAACGGGTAATGAGGTCGCCTTGCTTGTCCACCAGTTCAACTGATGCGTAGCCAGCGATAACCATGTCGGAACTGCCCTTGATGAGAGCAATGCCGGAGGTAGGTCGCTTAAGGGACAACATTACCCTCCGATTCATTGTCATGGTATATAGAATGATACTATTACACTGAAAGGGTTGGAGTATCGTTTTCGTCGTCGTAAACGATGGACTCGTCTTCATCGGTCTTCATTTCAATGTGTTTTATTGGTTTTTTCTTTTTTTCTGCGGAATCGGGTTTTATTTCCTCTTCATCCGGCCTTTTCTTGCCATCATAATCCGGTAAGTTGCTTTCTTCGGTTAATTTTGTAGGACCGCTTGGAGATTCTATAGGTGTAGCCATATCAATTCCTAAGCCTCTCGGTCCAGTCCAAGTCAATTTTTCTTTAGCAAGTTGGTCTAAAGCCCTACTGATTACTTCAAGTGCCTTTTTTGTTGAAGGTTTAAGCAAACGATTATCGTCTTTTTCATCCAACACCCCTGCCGATTGCTCATCTTGTTTTTTACGACTCGGTACATCTTTTTCATCCATTTCTAACTTCATAAGATGACCTTCAATCATCAATGGAGCAACGGTATGCCAATACGGGTGAAGACTTTCTGCTAATGTAATTGAGTAATTTGACTTTCTCAAATCACCCAAAGCGGAAGAAGGTGTGTGTAAATACCAGTTTTCTCCAATTCTTTCAACTTGATATGTCACTGTGTCGATATTTTTCAAAATTACTTGAATGGTGTTATTGTGATATTCTAAGTCGTGGGGTATGAGTATAGGTGAAAATGATTTTGTGAGTAAGTCGAGTGATTCTGTGCTGGCCGCACCTTCGCCTTCGCCTTCACTTTCTATTTGTCCCACTTGTACATTGTACACATCTCGACTTTTTCTTCGCTTCTTAGAAACACCAGTGATGGTTGCTCGAACAATATCACCAACTTTGAATGCTTTTTGTTGATTGTGTGCTGTTCCTACATCCATGTAGAATTTGTTTTTATGCGTCACAGCCCGGTTGCCCAATGATTCACCATCAAGAATTGGACCAGCACCAAGTTGGTATGAGAATGGACCATTACCCTTACGGTTAAGAATAATGAAATTGAAGTCACGAGTTTTACGCAGTAATAACCACTTTGGATGACGACGCTCTCCTTTCATGTATGTGGATTTGTTGTCACGCAAAAGTACAACCTTATGTTCGTTCTGCAAAATTTTAACAGCACCTTCAAGTCCTTCTTCATCGGTCATTTTAGTGTCATGCGGGCCGGGAATGATGACATTTTCATGGCTGTCAAACTGCCCTCTTAGCACTTTCATGCGTTCATGCATCAACATTTCACCCACATTGGTATCATCGTAATTGATAATGTCAATGATGTTCAAATCTTCTTCACCTACAATACCATCAATAACAAAGTTATTGTCATTTAGTTCTGCAAGGCTTTCTTTGAAGGCTTTCTTCAATCCTACTTTACGGCCATTTTCGTCGTAAGTGGTAATTTCATTGTCCTTTTGTACAATAATAACACGCTTACCATCGTACCATTTACTCACAACCCAAGAACCACTAAACCCTCTCAAATGTTCAAGGTCGCTTAAATTAAAGATACGATGCATAGGTCGTACCGGTGGAACCCATTCAGCATCACTACTCTTTGTTAAAAGAACATCCGGGTTCAAAAGAGATGCAATATATTCTCCCATCTCACCCAAAGCAATACGGTCTTCTGCTGTTTCGTAAGTTTCTGAGTTCATTGCTAAAGCCGGTGATGTAGTATTTTGTACTGGTATGCTTTCTAAACTTTGAAGCACTTGACTACCTACTTCTTTCCCGTGTAAACCAGTAATTGCATCTTGCCATGTGTTTTGAAACAACTTTGGTTCAGTAAAAGTACCGACTATGGGTTCACCATCACTTGAAAAATCAATTCCAAATGTTGATTGTTGAGGATTAACCACTGAATGTACTACACCGGCTCCGGTGTGTGTTGGGATGATACCATAGGTATCGGGGTTTATTCCACCTACAGGTACAGGTTCTTCATTAAAACCAACAGACAGTGTGGTTTTTTCTTGAGGTGTCATATTATCAATGTTAATTTGATTTTGATTCAAGGCGACAATACTATCAAGTCGATTTTTTGAAGCACGAGTCTTGTATTTTTTCTCCCCCGAACCAACACCAAAGCGATTGTGAATGTCAATTTGCTTACCACCAGCATCAAAGAACGACAAACCAGCGGGTGACATAAGCGAGTCATCGGCTACAGTGCGTACAACATTGCTTGTAATGCTATGAATTGGGTGTTGCTTCCATTTTTCGTGTTTTGGTTGAGAGTTTTCCATTGCAGTGTGGAAGCCTTCATTTACACTGTCTTGTAAAAATTCTTCATCACCAGCAAGATGATGCAAAAAGAAATCATCATCAAATTTACCGCTTTCCATAAGTTGGCCTACGGTACTCACATGCAAGGGTTGGTTTGTATTGTTAGATTCATCAATTATTCGTCGAACATGTGAGGCCATGCGGTTTCTTTGTTCTGTAGTTTTTGGAGTAAGACCAAGACCTTCTAAAACTTCATCGGTGTTCATAGTACCGTCAACGGTAAAAATTTCGTCACCTTGTAAGTGTTCGGTTATCTTTGGATGGACACCTTTTTGTCGTTGAGGTACTTTTTCAGTTGTATTACCAAAACGGTATGCTTGAGTTTTGATACCATGTACATCGTGAGGTACTGTACCCAACATTCTTTCAGCCTCAAACATCAGTCGGTTGTGATTTGCAAGAAACTGTTGAGGGTCTGTACTTGCTAATTCTTCACTAAAGTGATTTGGGTCATGTTCCAATACACGGGGTAGTAAAAATTGTGCGGCTTGAAATACAGACTCACGGCTTGCTTTGAGTAAGTTATTGAAAACTTTAGCATCTGCCTCAAAAGGATTAGTTTTACCGAGTACACTCTTTGCGGCTTTACTTTGTAGTTGATTAAGTTCAACTGTGAGTTCTTGTATTTCATTCATAATGCGCTTTGCCCCTTCGGGACTAAACTCTCCTTGTGCCGCAGGGTCATAGAGTGTTGATTGAAGTTGTTCAATTTCTGTACGAATATCTTCTTCTCTTTGAACAGAAGGGTACATACCACCCATTGATAACGCACTATGAATAGTGTGAGCATCAAATGGTAGTGCATTACCTTCCTTATCAAGAGTTTTAATACTACTCCTACCACTCAAACTTCCCTTCTTGTTTGCCTCTAACTTTTCTTGTGCCAGTTCATAACGGTGGTTTGTCAGCCAGTTATGCAAACCTTCAATGTCGCCAGTATTGAGTGCTACATCTTGTTGAGTAAGAGCATCCTTAAGTTGTTGAAATTCTATGTTATTTTCATCGTCATCAATATCCCCATGAAGGTGATTAAAAACTTCGGTTGCTGAATTGTTGTTCAATTTTGCTAATGCAGTTAAAATCCTCATATTTTTAGCATCATCGGCGTTTCTAATGTGCCGTTTGGTCTTTTCAAATGATGGTTGCCTTTGCCCTATTCCTTGAAAATCTATGAAATCGTCATGGTCAGCACCATAAGTGACAGGTACATTTCCATCTTTTAATGCCTTGAGTTGTTCCATTGAAGTTTTGTTGGGTGCATGGGGTGAATTACTTCGACCGAGCATAGTTTTAAGGTAATGTAGTCTTCTTTTCTTTGCTAAAATAGGCCCATCGCCGCTATGTGATGAATATGCTTGTTCGGGATGAGTAGTTCTCATAGCGTTAAATGTAGTGCATGGATGGAAATACCGTGTTGAAAATTTCTTTCTTTCTGCACTGTTCATGTTCCTTATTGCATATTCTGTTTGAGGTGAAAGCGTTGTTTTGTGAAGAGTCCAGTTGTGTTTTTCACCCGCTGATGTTTTTGTAAATACATTGGCTGGTGAAAATATGTTTTCCAACAAAGTGCGTTTATCACCTTTATCAAACTTTTTTGTGACTGGGTTCCAAGTACCAACAGGATTTGCTTTTCCAGTACCAAAATGCAACCCTAATGACATATTTTCGGGGTTTACATTTAATGGCTCATATTGTTTTGAGCCTGTTATCGCATTGGTGTGCGGTTTAGTTTCAAACATTGAAGAAAACTCCGGCATAGTATTGTCTTCTTTTATGCTTGAGGTTTGTACTGGCTTTTGACCTTCACCAGTAAAGGGGTTAAAAGGCTCATCAGCATCTATGGAAGCAGGTAATAGTTCATCAAGCGTCAATTGCATTCCCGGCGATATACTGTGAATTATTTCGTTGTAAGTAGAATGAGTCATACCTGCTCCACCACCTACATCAAAACCTTGACTCCAAAATTTAGCCGGTCCTACGGTGAAATTACCATTACCACCAAGTTGCCAGTGTTTGGGTACATCTTCATCGGGATGAGGGCCATGTGGGGATTGAAGGAAAGAAAGATGCTCTCTCATTTCTTTCCCTCTTGATGCGATATTACCGCTCAATTTTGCTTCTTCTTCCATATTTTCTATGTCTTCTAATGGTATAATAGGACCATCCATGTTTCCATAAATAGGATGCTTTAACAGTGGTTTACGAGTTTTAGGGTCATAACCGGCAAGGAAAAGAATATCTTCCATTGACATAAATGTTTCATGTGGACCTTGCATAACATTTCTCTTTTTTGGTCGATGGTTTCTTGATGATGCCCATAGACCTTTTACTCCATCTTTTGTTTCAAGAGGGTAAGATTCCGCCATGTCATTTTTATCAAGATTCAACTTTGGTAAGAAACTGAATGGTTTACCTACCCACTCACCATTTTGGTCTTCTTCGATACCATGAGCATCATGCAATGCTTCAATGATATAATCAGCAATAGAACCAGTTGCTTCCTTTTTAGCGTCTAATAGTTGGTATGTATGAGCGGCTTCACCAAAGGCATTTTGCAGAAACCTGTTATCACCTTGACTATAATCTTCCATACTTTCCATACGATGATATGCATTAGCACCCCTATGCTCATCACCTCGTGTAGCCCAATTTAACTCCGGTGTACGACGAATCAAGTTATTCCAAGCAATGCGAGCAGAAGGTATTGTTTCACCGTTGGGTAATTTTAGAAGAGGGCTTTTATCAAGACCACCTTCTTCATGTATTCGACGCATAACTGCTGTACGCTCAACAGGGTTTAGCCATTCAAGACCATACATGTACCCCTCATGACCAAGTGCTGATGGGTGTTCATCAGCATTTTCATCAACAACATAATCGTCACTTACCCATTGCTTGGCTCTTGCTTCAAAATGAGCAACTCGCAAGCGATTTTCATTTTCTTCTGCCGAACGACCTTCGGAAAGATTTGCCTCATTCATTTTAATAGCATCAATGTTATTTCGCTTCCATCGTTGATAATCTCGTTGATACAAGTCATCTTGATGAGAAACATTGCTACCATTTACTCGGATTGGTCCTAACAGTGTTTTTTTGTTGTGACCAAAAATAAGTGGACTTTTGACTTTTTCGAGTTCATCATGTAGTAAACCTTCCATTCGTGCTTCTTCTTTTGAGTGTCCATTGAAAATGTGACTTCTAAACTTCTCAACAAAAGCCGGATAACCATTTTTGGAAATAGTATGCAATAAAGGATGAACGGAAGAATGGAATGGAAAATGCATTTTTGTGTAGGGTGAGCCGGGTTCGGGGGTAAAAGAAGGCCATACAGCATGAGAATGCATTATGTCTTTTGCACCACGCAGACCTTTATTCCAAATATGATTTGTAGGTTCATTGTAAATTTCTTGACGACCAAGAAGCATACCCGGTCCTTCTGCTACTCCCGCTTGGGTATTCACCATAGCAATATCTTGACCTGCTATTTTTTCTCGCTGTGCATCATCTTTGACAATCATTTCAGCACTGTATTTCAAAGTACGAAGAGTGTCGTCGGTAGGTGCTTTTTCTAAAGACTCCCACGCTATGATGTATTCTGCGGCATTAAAGGCTAAATCCTTACCATCGGCTAATGACAAAAGAAAGTCATCTTTTACAATGTTGAAATTTTCTGCCACCATAATTTCACCGCCTTATTGTAGCGGTTGAAATTTAGGACAAGCAAAAATATCCATACCGGGATGTAAATTACACCCTTCTCGTGGATTACCCCCACAAGTTAGGCAAGTCATTGATTTACCCTGTTCAACTTCTTCACGAACTGCCGCTTTGGGTGACTTGATTACCATGATGTAAGCCATGTGACCACATCAATATCTTCGCTCGCTTCCGCCTTCTGCGTCTTCTCTTTCAGCACCAGTACCAGCGTGTGGGTTCATACGACCGCCAAGTTTACCCAAGTCAACTTTTTTGTCATGCTTGTCACGCTTTGGTTTACCATCTTCGTATTCAATGGTGTTGCCATTTGTAGTGTAATAAGCGGTCTTAGTTTGCCCACCGGATTCAGTGACCAAGTGAGGGTTCACATCGGTGATTTTTTCTTTTGGAAGTGGCTTTGGGTTTTCGATTGCGGCCTTTGCCATCTTTCCACCACAGCCCATTTTCATGCAACCCATCTTGTTCATTTTAGAACCGCAACTTGGACAGTCTTTACACTTACAAGGTTTCTTTCCACAGTCACACTTGGCTTTTTCAAGAAGACCTAAACGATTGTTCATTTCTTCTGCTTTTTCAAGCATCTGCTTAACTTCATAACTAATTGCTTCAAATCTTGGCTTCATACTTACACCTCGGTTTCTTTTGCTGATTGTGCCATTTCATGAATCTCTTCCCACGACATATTGTGGAACTCTTCATTTGTTTGTGGCACAGAAGAGTTTACACCCTTCATAATTGAATCATCATTCATGTCGTTTCTAAAAGCATCACCAGTGACATTTTCAGTAAACGGTGTCGTTGCTTTCACCATGCCCATTTTTTTCAACATAATAGTTGGATTGTTAATCATTTTACGAAGACGCATGTTTTCGTGCTTAAGTGATTCAAGGTCACTGTCCATGCTTTCCATCTTTGTAATCAAAACACCCATCAATCGTTCCGCATCCGATTGTTCAGTCATTTAAATCACCTCATTGAGAGTGTCGGCCAAAAGTTCCGGTGACACGAGTATAGTTTGATGGTCGAACTCCGTTTGAAACAGTACCACTAAGTCGGTGTCCTTGAAGGGATTGGGCCGAAGTCGGTCGATTATCGAACTTCATAACTGGTGCGCCACCAGCGTAAATATCGTTAGGACCAACTGTAAGACCACTTTCAGCCTTAGAAATAGCGGCAGACAAATCTTCCGAAAGGAAGTCTGCTACTTTACGCAATTCATTCAATTGTTGCTTTGCTAAGTTAGCATCACCGGTTGTCAAGGCAGTGATAAATGCCTTTTGGTGTTGTTCCATCTTTCTTGCCATTGGGTCCATTTTGATTAAATCCATATTCAGCCCTACCTTATCCCATGTTGTCGCTCTTTAAGAGTCTTTATGCACCCTTGAAATTTCTTGCATTCAAAAGAGCATTGCTATTCTGTTGTCCAATAGAGGGTTGTGGACCTCTTTGTTGTACACTTGTTACGGGAGAACCACTACCAGCCGATGTACGGCGTTGTGGAGCGGCTGGCCCTCGATTACGGATTCCCATACCTTGACCGCCGGGTTGAGGTGGAGGCATTGGCATACCACCCATTGGCATACCCGGAGGCATACCTCTCATTGGCATTCCACCCATTGGCATTCCACCCGGCATAGGTGGTGGCATTCCGCCACCCATCATAGGTGGTGGCATTCCGCCACCCGGAGGTGCGCCACCCGGAGGTGCGCCACCCGGAGGTGCGGCAGGTTGTGGTGGAGGCTTACGATACACAAAGCGAATATCGCTACTCGACTCACCATCAACCAAATCGGCTACAAAACCAAGTTGAGTCATTCGTTGCGCTACATTGAGTTCTTGCTCATCACGGCGTAGTCGAGTAATTTCATCTTCTTCTTCATTTGGATAAAGAGTGAGTTTCCAATCATGGACTCCCATTTCTTTCAGCATCTTAGGGAAAAGAACATCGGTGTAAATTTTTTGTCCAAATTCAACAGCACGATTTGTAACAAGGATTTGCATACCCTCATTACTCAAGCCACCCGACTTACCGCTATCAACCATGAATACACTTGAAACACCAAAGTAAGCCGCAATACGATTACGAATTTCATCACGAACTGCAATGTACTGCATTTCTTCAAGCGTGTCCATAAACTTAATCCAATTTACACCACCACGGCCAGTTTGACTTTCAATACCCACTTTTGGAATGTAATGTGGGTCACGCTCCATTTTCTCATCAACAGACTTCCAAAATGATTTCATCGACTCAAGGTTATCAGTCGTGACTGAAATAATCCCCTTTGGCATTCTTCGCTTTTGATAAGCAGTGTACATGTAATTATCCATTGCTGTAAGTGTCATTGCTTGTCGCCACATTGTGTTGACCGGTGAACGACCGTATAATTTAGATGGATTGTACTTACTCAAATGAAGAACTTCACCTTCGATGAAATACTGCGTTTTACCGCTACCAGCCATGTTGACATAATGTACATCATGTAAGTCCATTCCGCATGTTTCACATTTATCACTTTCAGCGTGTGTTTTTACTTGGTCCCTGTGGATTCTGCAAACCTTGTATCGTCCACCACGAACACCACGCTTATCGGCAACAATACGCATAAAGATAGGGTCACCTCGAATCATTTCTTTAACACGGAAAAATGCAACTTCTTTTGATTCCGGGTCAATGTAGTATTCTTTTACCAAGATTAAGAATGCATCATCAACAATGTTTAGGTCATTTTCAACTTCATTAAGAATATGAATAAATGCTTGGTCCATACTGTTGTTTTGATTTAACAACCACTTCACATAGGTGATTTCATCATGGTCGGGGTCACGCACTGGACCTTGACAAACATTACAAACTTCAACTTCATGTTGATATTCTTCTCCGCAATCACTACATTTTTTATGAAAACGCTTTTCAAAGTAGTGTCCTCTTCGGAACATTTCTTGTCGAATTTTTGAAAGGACTGTTCTTAAAATCAAACATTCGGTACTTACTGCATAAAGCGCAGGTATGGTAATACCCTGTGCCATGACTGGTTCTTGAATACCACTTGTCCAAAGTGGCATAGTTGGAGTTGGAGATTGCTTACGCTTGAATGGTTTACCAAGCGCACCTAAAAATCGGCTTATTCTGCTGTCGTCGTCTGCCATCAAAGTCCCTCCGCATATCCACCTATGGTATCAGCATCCAAGCCCCACTTAGTCAAGAGGTTGTCGGCTTTCTTTTTATCATCTTTCCAATTACTGAAAGTGACAAGTTTTTGTAATTCGTTTTTTCTCATCTTATCTTTAGAATCAATAAAAGTCAAAACAGCCTTTGCTTGTAATGATTTCATTTTCAAGTGAGGTAAGATTCCTTTGAGTAATTGTCGTAAATCATCCTTTGATTGAAAAACCAGTCGATGAAGACTCCGATTACTGTTTTTGTGAATTTTTTGGTTCAATACCAAACGACCGCAACCGAGGGCTTTGTGTAGATTTTCACAATGGTCTTTACCTCTTTCTCCTGTAGCAACAAATGTCGCTCTTGGTTCGCCTCTTTCGCTAATAAAAATACTACCGTCAGCATCAAGGAAACCAGCCGCATACGCCCAAATGTCTTTGATAATCAAACCATCAGTGCCCATTTTTAGAAACTGTCCACGAGTTGGTGAACGGTAAATGTCAAGTTCTTCACCGTACATTTTGATAAGCATACCAAGTTTACTGGGAGTAATGGACTTGTTTAAGACACCAACACCACGACGCACAATCTCACGGCTACTTAATTCACCGCTTTTTTCTAACTGCGTCGAAGCAAACTCTAAAGTTGTTTTATCGTCTTTTGAAATAGAATCAATTTGATGCAAAGTTTTTCTCCACATCTTTTGAGCATCTTTACGCATTTGCATTGCGTCAACCCAATTTTCTTGTTCATCAGTACCCCAATCATTAAGTTCGTTTAGCATTGAAAGTACAGAAGTGGCTTTCAAAAACATTTGACATGCTTGTTGTAAACCGGTACTTCTTGACTCACCAAACTTTCGCAGTGATTTTAGTGAGCGGTCATTTATTCCCATGTATCGTATGGTGTCTTGCAAACCGTCACTCCAAGTCAAATTATTGATTGTTGCTTCAACTTCCATTGCCTTAATTGTTCTTACATCATCAATAACAGCATCAATCATATCTCGATTACTTTTGTCGTTTCGACGCATTTTTCGACACATACGAATGATTGAGTCGGCATTTTTACCGTATGTAGCCTCAAGCCATCCATCTCCATTTTTTGGAAAACCGTATGATTTTATATCTTCTTTGATAAACAAAGATGATTCTTCGACTACAGGGATTTGTTTGTTGTAAAAATGTGGATGCTGTGCTAATGTGTTAAACACACTTTTAGTGAAATCATCACCGTTAATTTGTGGAGCATCGTACTCATCACCGACAATTGCACTACCCCACATATTGGCTACCTCATTGACCTATCATTTAGAGATTCCTATGATGGTGAAACACAGGAACTTTGGTATCACCGTGTCCCATTTGTCGAAGGGCTTCCATTCGGTGTCCACCTTCTTGCATTCCGGTATATTTTTTGTTGTTAAAACTTAACTCCGGCATACCTATTGGCATACCTGTTTTCATTCCCTCTATGATTCGAGCAATGTTTTCACGACTCCCTCCTTGTGGGCTAAACTGGCGACCATCCCATCTGTATTCAGCATCTCTTCCCCCTACGGGTGGTTCATTGTGTTCTTCTGCGTCTTGTGCTAAAATGTCAAAATAATCATTCGGTGTCATTTGAGTAATTTTATCATTTTTACCATAAGCATAAGGTTGACCACCAATCACGGGTTCGGAAAAATCCATATTGTAAGCCATTCGTACACCCGGTATATCAGTATCAACAATAGGTGCTTTGACTAAAATGCTTTTGACAATTGTAGGTTTACCGCCTACGCCTTGTTTTTTAGCACGCTTGCGTTTGGTAGCGGCTCGCTTTTGACCCTCGGACATTGAGCCGCTGGTCTTAGGAGTCTTACCACTAACCTTGACGCTTGGCCTACACTTGGGATAACCCTTGCTTGATTTACTTGCTTTAGAACGCCCACATGGTGGGTGCTTGCCGTCTTTGTCTTTGCGTGACACATCAACCCACTTTTCTTTGAACCAACGGTTCAAATCTTTAACGATGAGAACATCGTAGCAGGTACAGCGAGTCATTCAAAGAACACCCACCATTTTCTTAATGTCTTTTTGTTTGTCAATAAGAGCGTAACAGGGACACTTCGGAGAAGAAGCCGAGCATTGATTTCCCTCAATCATGCACACACACGGTGTTTTTTTTGTACCACCGCAACAGCAAGAAGGTTTCTTAAGTTTCATTTCTTCTTACCTCCTTTCTTTTTACCTTTGAACTTACCCTTGCAGTATTGTACAGCCCATCCGTTTGCATAGGCTGATGGGTAAACATCGAATTTCTTTTTTGCGGCGGCTTTACCAGCGGGACACAATTTCTTTTCCAACGCATCCCACGCTGTAGTCATTCCGACACAGTGACCACAATCGCAACCCATATCAATCACTTCTTTGTGCAAAAGGATTTGGTGGGTCACTAAAATCTAAGACTCTCTCTTTAGCATGTTGTGGAGGGGGTACTTGTGGCATTGTACTTCGAGTCATCTGTCTTTGTTGAGCGAACGATGCTGGATTGATTGTACCGCCGGGTGTTGAAGGTGCTGTAGGCACATCATCACCAAGTTCCGGTGATTTGGTTTCATTATTTTCTGCATTAGGGTCATTTACATTTCCCATTCGCATACGGGCTTGTTGGTGTTCTTCTTTCCCTGCTCGCATTCGTGCAATAGGAGTTGAAAATGGTTTACCTGTTTTATCAGTTTCTTTCATCTTCAAAAATTTCCAAGCGTCACCCATTGGGATTGCTTTCTTTTTGCTGTCCGGGTCTGCTGTTTTTTCGGGTGACTTAGGCGATTTACCACCAAGTGCAATTACAACAACCATGCCTTTCTTTTTCTTTTTATTATCTTCTTTCATATTAAAAACCCCATTCATCAAATGGAAAAATCATGGAACCAACCATCCGTCGCCAGTTCCTTTATTTCGATGTGGCATACCACCGATGTACTCATCGAGTCCCGGTAGTATGTCATCGAGTAGTTGCACTGAACCTTTGAACTCCTTTGTTCCCCAGTTCGCTAAAGCAAGTGCCATTGCCAAGTCATCGTGAGTACCGACCGATTCAAGTCGCCCATTCTTTTGCATACCAAATCGGTTCAGTTCTTCTTCTAATTTGTGAGTGAATGTACGACTTCGCTCATCACCATACGGTAATTGAATGTGTCCTTGTTCAAAAGCCATAAGCAAAGACATGAACATACTTTCTTTGCGCTGGCGTGTTGTCATAAAAGTACGAATAGGAATATCGTTTCTCATGTCTTGAAGTTCAGCGGCAAACATTCGCTGGAAGTTGTTTCCTTCAAGTTCAATCAAATCCGGCTGGAAGCGATTGTTAAGAGTGAGAATGTGTTTTTTCTGTGCCAATCCACCAAGTCCTTTTTCATGAACTATACCGACAATTTGCTTTATGTTTTCACCGGGTGGTGTACGAAGCACAAGCATGGCTGTGTAGTCAGCGTTCTTATCCGAAGCAATCGCTGTGTCCCATCCAATGAAGTGCTGTCCGAACACACCAGCGGGATTACCTTCTTCGTCGTATTCGGTATCAGCCCTGTCAAGTAATACCAGTTCATTGTTGCGAGCCTCATTTAGAATTGTAGCAGGGAACATACTCGCAACATCGTGAATAGGTTCACACAAATACTCACGGCTGAATTGGATAGCGGGCATGGACATACGCCGTTGCTCAAGTGCCTCAAGATTCCACCGTTCCGGCCAAAGCGCATTACCTTCCCCATCAATAGCAGGGTATGTTTCGACACGGAATGTTTCTTTTTGCTCAAGTTCTGCGTACAAATCGTTGTACGAAAACGGTGTACCGACCATCATCAAACGAGAAGAGTGGTGCAGAACAGGCAAAAGAACACCATAGAACCAGTCAGCGGCACGCTGTAGTTCTCCACCAGTAGTACCCCAAAGAATATCGTCGCAAACAACTACATCGGGGTGGAAACCACGGGTAGCACCACCAACGGACTTAGCCATCAATCGGCTACCGTTAGTGAACTCGAAGTATGACTTAGCCCACGGTCGGCCACCTTCGGGCTTGAGGTGTCGAAGAATATCGGATGATTCGATGTTGTTGCGAATAAATCGCATGTGTTCAAGCGTCTGTTCAAGAGAGTGAGAAAAAATCATGATGTGTGTACCGGGTTTGAAGGCGGCAATCCAAAGAGCATAGGCCATGAACAAAGTGGATTTACCGTGGTCACGACTTGCTTTAACACAGTAGTAACGGTGTTCGTTCAATCCTTCTTCCCAAGACTCGTGGTGATGACTGTAATGAAAGCCCAAAATTTCTGTAAAGAAATACTTGAATGACTTGGCCGACATTTTGCTATCCATCTCTCGGATAAACGCATTCATGTCATCTCCCATTGTATCACCGTGTTTTAATGTACATGTAAGCGGCAAGTTCACCAATTTCATTTGGTGTCATTTTGTAAAGATTATCGGGTCCGAGTAAGTCGAACAACATGTCAGTAAATTCACTTTTACCTACGGGATTCTGTGCAGGTAATAGCCTTCCTTGAGCGTCAAATTCTGGCAAACTTACTCCCCCGCCAACAATTCGTACCATTGGCTTTCCGCTGTTAGGGTCAACCCCAAATTGTCCTCCTTGTCCTCCTTGTCCTCCTTGTGCGCTTTGT
>Ga0187219_1000585_pt1 | contig 17431 bp, 15 predicted proteins | sample 13SPOviralmetaG_FD_130162 | JGI IMG/M metagenome (GOLD analysis project Ga0187219, IMG submission 130162) | Marine viral communities from the oligotrophic San Pedro Time Series (SPOT) site, San Pedro Channel, CA, USA - 13 SPOT_SRF_2010-07-21... | ecosystem: Environmental > Aquatic > Marine >... | reverse complement strand
GCATTTCGCAGCATTATTCCATGATTTAGGCAAGATGGGTCAACAAGAAGGCGAGTATTATCAACCAAACGATTCACAATGGCATATGGATAAGTTAGGTCAAATGTATAAGTTTAACACTGATATTCCCGCTATGAAAGTTCCAGAACGTTCATTATTTATATTACAGGAAATTGGTTGTAAAGTAACTCAAAATGAATTTATTACAATTAAAATTCATGATGGTTTGTATGATGAGTCAAATAAGTTCTATTTTATGTCTGGTCAAAAAGAAACTAGATTAAGAACACACTTACCATTATTAATGCATCAAGCAGATCATATGGCTGCTCAAATTGAATTTGAATTATGGAATAACGCATCTAATAATATTCCTAAATCAAAACCAGCTAATGCTACTAAAGGTGATAAAACACTTAGAGCAGCTAAAAAAGTAAATACACAAAATAACCCGAATCTAAAAAAAGCAACAATGGATGTTATAGATTCATTTTTTAAAGACTAACAATGATAACACTTAGTATTATATTAACAGTAGTAATGGTAACTTCTTTTTTTATTATTAGAAATTTAATATTAAAATCTGAAAAACAAGAAGACGAATTAGAAAAATATGAAAATTTTATTACAAAACAAAGTGAAGCAATTCAAGCTTGTGATGTAAGATTAAAAGAAATTGATGATAAAGGTATATTTAATTCTGATGATGAAATTGGTTGGTTTTTTAAAGAAATACAAAAAATCCAAGAAGCTCTAAATGAGTTTACCCTTAAATAAAAAATTAGTAAAAACCACATGTCAAACAAACTTAAGTATGCCCCTACCCCTCCCCCAGAACCAATAATTGATGAGACTCTAGAACCAGGTCCAAAAAAACGAGGAAGAAAAAGAACTAAAAAACAATATTTTACACCAGACACAGATGCAGCTATAAAAGAATATTTAGCATCTACAAATCAAGAAGAAAGAGACAATATATTTGCTCGAAGAATACATTATCCTTTTTATAAGTTAGCTGAAAATCTAATTCACACATTCAAATTTTACTATACAGAAGTAGATGATTTAGAAGATTTAAAACATGAGGTAATTTGTTTTCTTTTAGAAAAGTTAGATTATTTTAAACCAGAAAAAGGTACTAAAGCATTTAGTTATTTTTCAATTGTAGGTAAAAACTATCTTATATTATATAATAATACTAATTATCAAAAGAAAAAACAAAAAGTAGATGTATTAGCTGCTGATGAAGATGATGGAGTTTTACGTCAATTAGGTAGAGATGGACGTAAACAAGAAATAAAAGATTTTATAGATTTTTTTACAGAATATATTGATAAACACATGTTTACAATGTTTAAAAAAGATAAAGATAGAAGAGTATGTGATGCTATTAATATACTTTTTAAACGTAGAGAAAATTTAGAAATTTTTAATAAAAAAGCTCTTTATATTTATATAAGAGAAATGACTGAAGTAGATACTCCTGTTATTACTAAAGTAACTAAAAAATTAAAAATACTCTATAAAAAACTTTATGAAGAATATATAGAGAAGGGGTATGTAAGAGTCTAAAAATTTCATATTTATAATAAAATAATATGGATTCATTAAATCAAGTAATATTTGACGATAAATCTTTTGGTGATTTATTAAAAGAAATTCACGGTAATCAAAAGAAAAAAGCTAAACAACTTGCATCTTTAATAGCGGAATTAAAACCTTTAGTACAATCTTTAGGTGATGCTACTGTTGTAGTTCCTTTAATTAAGGAATATATGGAAATTAGTGTTAAAAATGACGACCAACTAATTAAAATGGCTGCTATTATACAACGTTTATCTACGGGAGCTGCTTCAACAGGTGATGGTGGTCTATTAACTAATGAAGAAATGGATCAACTAATGGATGTAGCTGAGGAAATAGCTAAAACAGTTGAAAAACCAAAAGAAATAGAACCACCTAAAGAATTATAAAATGACTGAACACATTGCTGTAAGAGTTAAAGATATTATTCTAAATATAGAACATCCTCAAGCTATTGAATTAGGAGGGTATGATTCTATAGGAACTATATATTTTACTAGATTAGATGAAAATATTCCTTTAGAAAAAACTTGGACTAATATCACAAATACAGCGCGTCCTTTATTTTCATTTTTAAAAAATTATCCTTTAATAAATGAAATAGTATTAATTCAATCTTCTTATGATAAAAGTATATATCAAATAGGAAATACATCTACTAATTATTATTTTCCTAATTTAAATATATGGAATCACCCCCACCATAATGCTCTTCCTACTACAAAAGAAATGCAAGATGATGCATCAAAACAAGATTATGAACAAACTCAAAATGGAATAGTAGTAAGACAAGTAGAAGATGGAAGTACAGATATAAATTTAGGAGATTATTTTTCCGAATCATTAGAAATAAAACCATTATTACCTTATGAAGGAGATACAATAATAGAAGGAAGATTTGGAAATTCAATTCGTTTTGGTTCTACTAATATAAGTGAAGATATATTACCAGAAAATAAAAATAGATGGAGTAATGAAGGAAAAACAGGAGATCCTATTACTCTTATTAGAAATGGTCAATTAGAAAATACAGATAAAAAAGGATGGGTACATATTATAGAAGATATTGATGATGATGCATCAAGTATATATTTAACATCTAACCAACAATTAAAAGATTTTATACCCGCTTCTATTCATCAAAAATCTTTTGGTGCAAATTTAATAAAACCTGAAAATTTAAACCAAATGCTAACAGATCCTATTTTAGATATTATAACTGAACCAGAAATAGAAGAACAAGAAATGACAAATGAAGAAGAACCAGTAATGAATCCTCCTTTTGAACCAGTACCTGAATCTACAAAAGTAAGAGAAACAGTAACAGAAAATGTAGCATATTATGATATAGCTCCTTCAGAAAACAATGAAATAGATAAAGATACAGAAGTAGAATTAGATGAAAAATCAGTAAAATCAATAAATGATTATAATTTAACACCTGAAGAATTAGATAAACCTTTAGGATCATTTTTTATTGAACCTATTACTTCAGTACAAGATAATACAGATTTAAGTGGTGGAAATGCAGGTTATGGTGGTTTATAAAAAATAAAATTATGGCAAATTACTTTTCATTACGACAATGTATATATTCTTCAACTTTAGATAAGAATAGTAGCAAATACTGTGGACCTGAAGATGCTGAGAAAATTGGAGGTAATGTCCCCGGAGATGATTATAGAGAAGATAGACCTGATCTTAAAAAAGATATTATTATAACAAATATAAATAATCTTATGAATAAATGTGTTAATCCTATAAAAGATAGATTTCCTGATGTAGTTATAACTTCAGTTTATAGAAGTAAAACCTTAAATGAATATATAGGAGGTTCTTCTGAAAGTCAACACATGTATGGATATGCTTCAGATTTAGTAAGTATTAATACTTTTGAAGCACATGAAATTTTTAATTGGGTTATTGACCAGAATATAGATTTTGATCAAATGATTTGGGAATTTCCTGAAAGAGGTAAAGGAGTAAATGGTGCTTGGGTTCATATATCTTTTAAAAGTAATAATAATAGAAAAAAATTAACTTTAGCTTCTAATAATTCTACTTTACATGAAAGATATGGGGGAACTGTTTCTTCTTCAGGGTATCAACACTTTATAAAAAGAGCTTATCCAGAATATCTAACAGAAAAATCAGAAAATGCTGTACCTCCTGTATCAAAACACCCAAATGCAGATCAAGTAGAACCTAATAGAGGTTATTATTACACAAAAAAAGGTCCTAAAGGAAGTATCACAGTTAAGGATGATGATATGAATATATTATTAGTTCAAGAATTTCAAGCAGGGTCAATAACTGAATTAATTCAATTAGCAAAAAACTCACTCTAAAATGACATATAAACCAGACGCCCCAGGAATATATCAAGGAAAACAAGTAATAATAAACTCAGATAGATTATTATTTAATGCTAAAAATGATTCTATTTTATTATTTTCAAGTAAAGCAATAGGATTTAGTACTAATGGTAGTATTCATTTTGATACTAGTGATAAAAAAGAAGGAAAAGAACCAAGTAAAGTAATAATAAATTCTCCTAATATTTATTTAGGATTAGATTATAGAGGAGACCTCCCAACAGAACCTGCAGTATTAGGAGATTATTTAGGAGACATATGGTTGTCAGATTTACTAGAAACACTTGAAGGTTTAATAGATGATTTAATAACAAAAGTATCATTTATATCTACAGCTCCAGGATCTCCAACGGGTCCTAATCCAGCAAATAAAGGAATGTTATCTTTAAGAAAAATGCAAATAGAAGATTTAAGAAGTAATATTAATTTATTTAAAAGTAAAATAACAAAAATAGCATAAAATGGCAACAGCACAAATAAGGAATTTAATTAATACTCAAATAGATAAACAAATTTATAAAGCTAAAAAAGATTTAAGAAATCAAGGTACAAAACAAATTCAAAAAGTAAAAGAAAGATTACCAAGTAAAGAAGAATTAAAAGAAAAACTTATTTCTAATTCTTGTAATCCTAAGTCTCAAGATAAAATGACTAAATTATATGATAAACTTATTAAACTTATAAATAATTTATTAAAAATACCAGAAAAAGGATTAAAAGTAGTTAGAAATATAGACAAAAAATTAAAAAAAATAAGAGATAAAATAATCCCTAAAATCCAAAAAATACTAGATTTTTTAAATAGTAAAGTAATACCAGCATTACTAGTAGTAGTAATAGCAGCTGAAATAGCTCTAGCAGCCTCCTCAGGACCTGCAGCTAATGGAAGGATTATTGATAAGATGGGAGAGAAAAAAAGATTAATATTAGGTAAAATAAAAGAATATGCAAAATTAGCTGCAACAATGATAGCAGCTTTAAACCCAATTATTTTTATGATTGATAAATTATTTAATATTATGGAAGTTGTTATAGCAACAATTCAAGGAATAATAGCTTTAATAAAAAAACTAAAAACTTTTATTATATTTTTATTTAGAAATTACATTAAAAAATGTAATATAGCAGATCAATCTCCTATAAGTACTGATGAAAATGGAATAGGTACAGGAATAGGTACAGTAAATCCAAATTTATTAGATGAGCAAATTCAAATAGCAATAGATAAAGCAGCTACGGGGACATTAACAGCTACAGATTCTAAAGATATAAATGATAAAATGACAATTTTATATAATGATCTTTTAGAAGATCTTAAAGAAGATGGACAAACTAAAATTATAGAAAGATTAACTCAAACAGAAAATGATCTTCGTACAAGCTACGAAGTTAAAATAGTACCAATACCTTAAAAAATTTTATATTTATTAATAAACATAAACAAACATGAAAGCAAAAACCTTTGAAAACCTAATTAGAAAAGTAGTTAGAGAAGAAATCGATTATGCGTTACGTAGAGAAATTAAAACACTTAAAGAAGATTTACGTGATGAATTAAAACCAACTATTATAGAACATAAAGAAAGAATAGTTGAAGTCCCTAAAGTAACAAAAAATTCTTTAAAAGAAAAAATTATGGGATCAAATCCTGTACCTAAAAAACAAATAGTAAACCAAAATTATACATCTAATAGTTCTTTAAATGATTTATTAAATGAAACAGCACAAGGAGATACAAATTTAGAATCAGGAAATTCACCTGTAAGTATGGCACAACCATTTGCAACTGGAGCTCCATTACCAATGGATACAGCAGGTATGCCTGATGTAGTAGCAGACGCAGTTACAAGAGATTATAGTGGTTTAATGAAAGCAATAGCTAAGAAAAAAGGAAATTAATAAATGCCAATAATAAATTCTACAAGAAGAATAAGTCCCTTAGATATTAACAAAAATGTTAGTATTGGGGTTGCTTTTCCTTTAGATGATACTAATATGTTTAAGGGAACTCAAACCTTAAAACAACAAGTAAAGTCTAATCTTATAAATTTATTATTAACACAAGCAGGAGAAAGAATAAATGAACCTAATTTTGGGGTGGGATTAAAACATTATCTTTTTGAACCTAATATTAATAAAGATAACCTAAATGAAAGTATAAATAATCAAATAAATTTTTATATACCTGAAATATCATTAGTAGACACTATAATAGATACAACAGATAATGAACATATAATATTTATAAAGATAATATATAGTATTAAATCAAACCAAGAAGTAGATGCAATACAATTAAATTTTAATAACTAATGGCATATTCAAAAGTATCAAATAAAAGTCAAGATAAAGATGTAAAATATTTAAGTAAAGATTACAATTCTTTTAAAAACCAATTAATGGAATTTGCAGAGGTTTACTTTCCTAATAACTTTAATGATTTTAGTGAGGGTAATCCTGGAATGATGTTTTTAGAAATGTCAGCTTATGTAGGTGATGTTTTATCTTTTTATACAGATACACAATTAAGAGAATCTTTTTTATTATTAGCTCAAGAAAAAGAAAACTTATATAATTTATCTTATGCTTTAGGATATAAACCTAAAGTAACATCAGCAGCATCAGTAGATTTAGAAATGTTTCAACTAGTTCCTTCTGTAAATATAGGAGGAGAATATTTACCTGATTATGATTATACTTTAAATATTGAAGCAAATTCTACTTTTGCATCAACAGAAGGACCTACATTTTATACAACAGATGATACAAGATTTGGTTTTTCTTCTTCTTTTGATCCTACAACAGTTAGTATTTATCAGTATGATAGTTCTAATAACCCAGAATATTTTTTATTAAAAAAATCTGTAAAAGCTATATCTGGAGAAAAATTAACTCAAACTTTTACTATAGGTAATGCTGAACAATTTAAAACTTTAAATATTTTCAATCCTAATATTATTTCTATTGAAAAAATAGTAGATTCAGATGGAAATAACTGGACAGAAGTTCCTTATTTAGCTCAAGATACTATTTTTGATCAAGTAACAAATAATGCAGCAAATGATCCTGAATTACATGCTTTTAATCAACAAACACCTTATCTTTTAAAAATAAAAAAAGTACCAAAAAGATTTGTATCTCGTTTTAAATCAGACAATACTTTAGAAATTCAGTTTGGACCTGGTTCAACAGATAAAACAGATTCAAGTATAATACCAGATCCTAGTAATATAGGATTAGGAATTAAGGATGGAAGAAGTAAATTAGATGTAGCTTATGATCCTTCAAACTTTTTATTTACTAAAGCTTATGGAGAAACACCTGCAAATACAACATTAACAATTACTTATATTGTAGGGGGAGGATTAGAGGCAAATGTTAATGCAAATACTATAACAGAAATAAGAACTTTATTTTCTTCAAATAGAGTTAATTTAAATTCAGGAATGCTTGGATTCGTAGAAAAATCAATAGCAGTTAATAATATAGAACCAGCAAGAGGTGGAGGAGCAGGAGAAAGTGTAGAAGAAATTAGACAAAATGCAATGGCTAATTTTAATGCACAACAAAGAACTGTAACAAAAGATGATTATTTAATTAGAACTTTATCTATGCCTTCACAATTAGGTAGAGTAGCTAAAGCTTATATAACACAAGATGATCAAATTTCTCCTTTAACAACAGAACCTAATCGTATTCCAAATCCATTAGCTTTAAATTTATATACTTTAGGATATGATTCTAATAAAAATTTAACAAATTTAAATCAAGCAACAAAAACAAACTTAGCAACTTATTTAGAACAATATAGAATGCTAACAGATGCTATTAATATTAAAAATGCATTTATAATTAATTTTTCTCTTAATTTTGAAATTACAACTTTTAAAAATTATAATAATCAAGAAATAGTAATAAATTGTATAAACGAAATAAAAGAATATTTTAATATAGATAAATGGCAAGTAAATCAACCTATTATAATATCTGAAATAGAAAACCTAATAGCAGGAGTAATAGGAGTACAAACAGTAGAAAAAGTAGAACTAAAAAATGAAAATGGAACTTTATTAGGTTATTCACAATATAAATATGATTTTATAGGAGCTACTAAAAAAGGAGTAATATATCCTTCATTAGATCCAAGCATATTTGAATTAAAATTCCCCAACACTGACATTAAAGGACGTGTAACAACTTATTAAAATGGCATACTACTCAATATTTCCAGAAATAGACACAACATTATATAGTCACCCTGATAGAACTTTTATGAACACAGGAGGAGACGAAATCTTAGAACTTGTAAAAGAAAGAGGAACTACTAATTCAAGACATTATCCTTCAAGAATTCTTATTAAATTTAAAAGTGATGAAATAAAATCAGTAATGTCAGACACTATTGGTTCTTTAAAATTTAATGATGGAACAACAAAAGCTAACCTTCAATTAACTACTGTAGAACCAGTAGCTTTAACATCTATTTTAAATATAGAAACTTTTCTAGTGTCTCAATCATGGCATGAGGGATCTGGTAGGTATTCAAATTTACCTACAAGTTCAAATGGAGCAACTTGGGTATATAGAGATAATAGTACAACTCAAACACCATGGCCAACATCAAGTTTCCAACCAGGAACAACAGGATCAATTTTATCAGGAAGTGGATTAGAAAAAGGAGGAGGAAGTTGGTATACAGGTAGTTGTTTTCAAGCTTCTCAACAATTTTTAAATGGTGTAAGTTTAGATATAAATATGGATGTAACTTGTTTAGTCCAAAAACATTCAGCAAGTTTATTTGCAGGTAATACTTACCCAACAGGTGTAAGTAATAATGGTTTTATTATAAAACACCCAGATTCAGTTGAAGAAAATACATCAAGTAGTTTTGGTGAAATGCAATATTTTTCAGTTGACACCCACACAATATATCCTCCAAAATTATGTTTTAAATGGGATGATAGTATACATACTAAACAATCTATATCTAAAAAAAGTGGAAGTTTAAATGTAACTTTATATAAAAATAAACAAGAATTTAATCAAAATGATGAAGCTCTTCTTAGAATTCATGTTAGAGATAAATATCCTAATAGAACATTTTCAACAACGTCAAATTTCTTAAATGCAGGATTTTTTACAACAAGTTCTTTTTATAGTGTAAGAGATGCTTACACTGAAGAAGAAGTTATTCCTTTTGATGATGATTTTACAAAAATGAGTGCTGATTCAGAAGGAATGTATTTTAAGATATATATGAAAGGTTTACAACCAGAAAGATATTATCGTATTTTATTTAAACATAAAAATAATGATGGTATTACTATATATGACAATGATTATCACTTTAAAGTAGTTAGATAATGGCTACTAAACTAAAAAATATAAGTCTAAAAAAGACACCTAAATTTAAGAAAAATCTTCCTAAATCAATTAAAAATAAAAATTTTTTAAAGGGAGAAAAAATTGAAAAAATAAAATTAGCTTTTAAAAAATCAAAAATTAAAGATAAAAAAGCTATTATAACTTTAAATAAAAAATCTTATAATAATAAACAAACTAATGATATAATTAATAGCCCTTTTTCTGAACTTATAAAATCTAAAGATAAAATTTCAATACAAAAATTTTTTAATATTTATAAAGAGTTATTTTATAACATTCCTAAAAAAGGAGATAAATCACATGAATATTTTATAAATCAAAGTCAAGATTATTTAAATAATTATGTAGATTTTAGAGATGCACAAATAGAACAATTATTAGAAGAATTAGAATTAAAAGAAGAAGAACTTAATTTAAAACAAAATTCAACTACTAATGAAAATGTATTTTACCCTAATGGTACTTTTTTGCGTACACATGGATTTGACACAGAATTTATAGATGGTGTTCCCCAAGGTCTTCCTATTTGGGTTATGCAAGAAGGATTAAAAAGAGAATTTAAAAGTTATGATGTTTATAAAATAGCAAAAAGAGCAGCAGGATTTACTAATATGACTTATGATGCTGATAAAAACGAACTTTTAGGAGATAAAGATCTTGATATATTAGAAAAAGTACATACAACTGATTTAAATTATATTAAAACAGGACGAGATATAACAGAGGAAGGAGACCTTAATTTACCTTCGGGTCCAGATAGAGAAATAGATATATCATTAGCTGATATATTAGATTATTATGCGGCTGACTTAACTTGTTTAGAGGGGATAGAAACGGATAATCCAAATGAAGTACAACCAGAAAATTATTCAATAGATCATGATTTAAGAGATTATTGTCATATAAATTATTGGGTACTTAATGGTACTACAATTAAAGGTAGAAATTTTAATCCAGGTGAAACTATTAGGGCTTATTATAGAAAAGACAATCCAGATTTAAATTCTGATGATGCATTTCTTGAAGCAGCACTTGCAGGAGATGAGGATGGTATATTTAATATACAGGGATATATAAGATTTGATTATGCCCATCCTAATAATGAACCTACTAAATATGTAAATACACCACTTGTAGCAGCAACTTCATTACCTAATTACATAGAACCAAAATATAGTAATTATGGTACTCGAATGTATCAAAGATATGGTTATGGAGATAACAGACCATCTGATGGTTCCTATCAATCTGCTATACCTGATAGATTATGGGAACAAGTATTAAACGATCCAAATAATGCTTTTTATAATCAGGATTGGGCATGGAGTGAAGCTGAAAATGCTGATAATATGGTAGATTCAGAGAGTGGTGGTTATTATGGTGGAGAAGGAGGATACACCTACTCCAGAAAAATCTATAAATGGTGGGATGGAGACGCAGAAACAACACGTTATGTAGTTAATGTAGGAAGAAGAAATTCAGCTATGTTTAGAAAAATGAGAGCTTATTTTGTAGTTTTAGATAAAGATTATAAAGGTTATAGTCCTTTAAATAATGATAGATGTAAATCTTCAGTTAACTCAGCAGCAAGTCCCCATTTTGGCGATATGGAAGAATTAGATCTAGCATACGAATATAATTATGCAAGAAGATTTCCAACCACAGAAGGAGGTTTTTATATTCCTTATGAATATTGGGATGAATATGGTTTAGAATAATATGGAAAGATTAGAATTAAATAAAACTATATATGGAGCTACAAATGCTTATAATTCTTTAGATGAAGAATTTAATGAATTTATATTAAAAAAATATACAATAGATGAATTATTTGATGCTTATAATTATTTATTTTATGATATAATAAAAGAGGGAAAAAAACACTCTCATTTTAATATAATACAAGAAAGTATAAGATATGCTGGTCAACCTATAAATTCTAAAGATGATGATATAGCAGAATTAAGAAATCAATTAAAAGAAATAGAAGATGAAATATGGTCCGTAGAAGAAGAACACAATTATTTCCAAAATGGATCTGTTGTTAGAGCAAAAAACACAGAAATAGATTATTATATGCAATCAGGTAGAAGAAGACAACTTAATAGTAATCCAGCTTTACAACTTATAAAAAGAAGAGCGGGAAAGAAAAATGTTCCAAATGAGGATTTTGTTGTAAGAGTAAGTGGTGATTGTATAGCGGGTATATTAGCAGGTCCTCCTATTAATAATTTAGATGATTTAAATACAAATATAATGATGATAAATAGATTTGATGAAAGACAATTTGAAGAAGAATATCAATAATGGCTAAAATTACAGACATATCATCGGAACAATTATTAAAAATTGATTCCCTACAACCAAAAGTAATTAAAAAAACTTTTGGTAGGAGAGAAGACAACGTAGAATTACATATCTATGATATTAATGATAATCTTTTATATTCAGAAAATAATTTTACAGATTATATTTTAGATGAACCTGAAGAAATCTCTCCTTCAACTCCTTTAATTGCAACAACTAAAGAACCAAGAATAGTTAAACCAGATGCAAAAGGAGCAGGAGAAAGAGAATATATTCCTGGACCTAATGGTTCTAGAGAGGGTTATTATTTTAACACAGGAGAACAAATGGTATGGGTAACTGCAAAACCTTCTCCATCTACAGGAGTAAAACCAGAATTACCATCTCATATTCATATTGATCCTATTCATATATTAAATGATAGAGCTTACATAGCAGGTAAATATAAAATTAGATTAAATATTCAAAGAAATAAGGTATTTAATTTAGACTCTAATTCTTTTAATATTAAAGAAATATCTTCTACTCGTAGAGAAATTAGATCAATAACTCCATTAATAAATAATTCTGAATTTGATAAAGCAATTAATTTATTTATATCAGAAATTGAAACATCATCGTATTTTAAAGGTATTATTTTAAATTTTGGATCTAACATTAATATTGTAGGAATAAATATTTTATTAAATAAAAATTCTAATAAACATGAATTATTAATAAAAACATTAGATCCTTTACCTTCTTCTATAACAACAAATTCAACATTTAAAATAGTTGAAGCTGTAATAGATCCTATATCAATGACTGTTGATTTAGGAGAACCTGATTTTTTAGATGAAGGAGATGTTATTCCTTTACAAGGACCTAATTTTAAAATAGATGTTAGATTAAATAATTCAGTACCTTCAAGTTATAAAAATTATAATGAATTATTAACTTATAGTGCAACTTCATCTTATCAACATTTATTAAACCAATTAGAAAATAAAGAAATACCTCAAATAAATTATGATTATATAAGACCTATATCATCAAGTACAGAAACAACTGATGTTCCTTATCATTTTGAAAATTTTATACATTTTGGTAGCGCTGTTGAACGTTTAAAAAACTTTGAATATAAATTAAGTTTAATTGAATTATATAATAGACAAATAGGAGAAATAGAAAATATTACAACTACTACTCCCACTGTTGTTTTAAATAATAAAGAAACACTTGTTGCTAAAAAAACAAAACTAATAAAAGGATTTGATGGGTATGAACAATTTTTATATTTTGAAACAGGATCTAATATATTTTCTTGGCCAAAAATAACTAGTGCAAGTAAACCTCTTCTTCATTCAATATCTTCTTCAACTGCTTTAACTTGGTTAGGAAGTGAAAATAGTAATAATTCTTATTATGGGGGACAATTATTATCAGCTTCTTTATTTGATTTTGGAAATGAATATGGATTAATAAATTTAGTCCCTAAACATATTGTAGATAATGTAGATAATGATTTTTATCAAACTTTTACACATATGATAGGACAACATTTTGATCATATTTGGACACATATAAAACACATAACAGAAATAAATAACACCCACCACACACAAGGTGTATCAAAAGATTTAGTTTATTTTACTTTAAAAAGTTTAGGTTTAGAAACATTTGATCAATTTGAAAATGCAAATTTAATTGAATATATTTTAGGAGAAGGATCAACAGGAAGTTTACATTATGATACACCTAAAAATCAATCATTAGTAACAGCTTCAATGTCTTCAATCCCTAAAGGAGATATAACTAAAGAAGTTTGGAAACGTTTATATCATAATGCTCCTTATCTTTTAAAAACAAAAGGAACAGAAAGAGGTTTAAGAGCTTTAATGAGTTGTTATGGAATACCTTCAACTATTTTAAATGTAAAAGAATATGGAGGACCTGTAAAAGATAAAACAAAATATAAAACTTTTAGTTATGATAAATCATCTTTATCATTACATGGAAGTTCAAGTAATAATGGATATTTTTTAAAAACTGGATGGCATTCTTCTGAGACAGAAAAATTTACTACTACTGAAGAAAGCAATCAAAATGCAAAAACAGTAGCTTTTAGAATTAAACCTACAAGATCAAATAACCAATATCATTTATTTACTTTATCAGGATCATCTAATTCTAATAATGGAAGATATCATCCTCATTTAATTTTAACCCCTTATGTAGGAAATGATATATCTTCATCTGGAGATTCTACTCAATATGGTAAATTAGATTTATACACAGGTAGTGCTTTATTAGCTTCAACAAATAATTTTCCTATATACAATGGAGATTTTTGGAATATTTTTATAGGAAGAGAAGTAGACGAATCTAAAGGCAAATATCTTCATTTTTCATCAAATTATTATGCTGGTACAATGAAATTTGGGGCTTATCAATCAAATCATTTAAAAAATGTAACATACCATACTTCTAGTTTTGATTTAGAAGGAATTGGTATTGGTACTCAAACAATAAAAAAAGCTTGGGGTAATGATAATTTAGGTACAACACCTGAAGGAGCAGATTATGTTTATTTTTGTGGTGTTGAAACAAATGGTAGCGTAGGTTATGAGTTAGTAGATACTTTAGGATACACAGGATCTCTTCAAGAAGTAAAATATTATTTCCCATCAGCTAGTAAAGATATTTTAAACCCAAAAACATTAGAAATACAAGCACTAGATCCTTTTATATATGCAGGTAATACTACATCATCTGCATTTAATGATTTAATTTTTAGATCTCCTTTAGGTAGTAATTTAGTTGAATCATCTCAAACAATAAATCTTTTAAGTCATCATCCTAATTCAGGTGTAGAATATATACTTAAATCAAGTATTTCAAGTAGTGGGTCAAGTATAAAATATAAAGAAATAATAGAGACTCACCATTTACCTACCCCAGACACAGTTGGTATTTCAATGACAAGTGAAAAAGTTAGAATGGATGAAGGTTCTATAGATGATGATATTTTATCTCATTTAAGAAAATCAGAAGTATCAGTATTAGACAGACAACCACAAGATTTTGAAGATTTAGGAGTATTTTTCTCACCTACAACAGAAATAAATGAAGAAATAATTTATAATATGGGAGCTTTTAGGTTAGATGATTTTATAGGATCTCCTCTACCTACAGCTCAAACAGCTTCTCTTTATACAGATTTAAGACATTTAAGAAGAGATTATTTTAAAAGAGTAAAAACAAAATTTAATTATTGGGATTATATAAAAACAATACAATATATAGATCATACTTTATTTAAACTAATAGAACAATGGGTTCCTATGAAAGCTAATTTAAAAACAGGTCTTTTAATTGAACCACATTATCTTGAAAGAAATAAATTTCCAAGAGAATTACCAGTTATAGATGATGGTCAAACAATGATATCTGGTTCTTATAATACTTTTGAATTTCAGTTGGATCCCGAAAGAGCTTTTACTATAGATGGGGGAGTAGGAGGAGGAAGTGTTACAACTACAAATAATTTTAAAACCCATGGACACAAAACAGGAAGTAATTATTATAGATTAGAACAAGGAACCAATTTTACTATAAATATATCAAATCCAAACGACATAGGCCCTCATAATGTTAAAACAGCATATGTACTAGATGAAGAACAAAACATTGCACAAGCACCAATCCAACCCTTTTCAGGTTCAAAATCTGATAAATATATTCCTTATAAATCAAGTACTTTATTAGGAAATGCTACAAAAGGAAGAGGCTCTAATAAGTATTATAAATTTGGAACACATCACTTTATAACAAAATATTCTTCTTAAAAAATAAATGAATAATACAAACTATAAAAATGAGTTATAACACACTTTGGCAAAAAATGAGCCTTCAATATATAGAGGCTATAAAGAAAGCATCGGGGTCTGGTTACAAACCTCTAATGTATTTAGCAGAATTTGATGATGCATTAACAGATGCAGCCCATTGGAAAAACCCAAGATGGGCAGGTTCAAAATTAACAGGATTAAGAATAAATGAATATCATGGAATTGATCCCTTTATAGATCAAAAAAATACTTCAAGCGCTGAATATTTAGGACAATATATACAATCTAGTAGTAATGAAAGTGTGTGGGGTGGAGATATATCTTATGGTTTAAATCCTGTAATCAATAAAGAAACAACAGCTATTTATATAGCAAATACAGTTATAGGAGGGGCAGAAAATCCTAAAAGATATGCTACATTAGAAGGTCATTCATATGTTGGTATTAACAAAATATTAGTAATTAATAAAGAAGATAATACAGTTAAAGTCATAGACAGAGAAACAGAACCATATGATAGTTTTCATAGATTTATAACACAAGATTTCCCAACAGGAGCTAAACTTAACATTAAAGTATTAGATGAAGCTATTCAATCAGACTTAGAGGGGGATTATAGCGTTAGAATGAATAAAGGATTTTTATTAAGTACTTTTAAGTATTTTGATTATCAACTAGCAAATTACACAGGTTCAAGTGGAACTACTATATATTCTGATCCCCAAACTACTGTTCCTGCTCAAAATCATCAACGTCCTTTAGAATTATTTGATCAATCAGATATGGAGGATTCAGGTGGGGCTTCACCATCATTTGATTCAGTAGTAGCTATAGACACTCCCAGATTATCATTTAGATTAGGTATTAAAACTAGTGACCCTGCAGGATTTGCATTTCCCGGAGGTGGGCCTCTTGCAGGACTTATAAAGTTATCACCAACACTTGGTGCTGATGGTGTTATGGTTAAGAGAGATTTTTCCCCAAGTTATGTTTCAGCTTCAATAGAAACAAACAAATTTACAAAACAATATTACACAGGAAGTAATACATTTCCAAATATAAATACAGGATATAATGGTGCTTTCTTTTCAGCAAGTAGATTTATAATAAATGACACTTTAGGTTTCTTACAGAAAAATTTTGAAACTACAGAATTACATTTAACAATAAATAAAGGAACTTTAGATTTTGCTCCTGGATTCAATGATGAAAGAAGTATGGGTACATTTGAGGTAGATAAAGGATATGGAAGTCTTGCTGGATTTGGGAATTCAGATGTTACATTAAATGATGAAAATAGTGGTGCAGATGGAACAGGTACAACAGGTTTAGCTAATACTGATAGTAATGATAATCCAGGAGGATTTATAGGACATAATACTCCAAACCACCCAATTATACAATTAAAAGGAACACCACCTTTTACTCCTATAGGAGCTCCTCCAACTACTGGTAGAGATATCGTAGCTTTGTATGATTTTTCAGCTGATTCTGGTGGAGCACTATTAAACCATCAAAGACGAGTTTATTGGAATGGAAATGAAAATCCACGTGTATTAAATTATTCAGGTTCAGCAGCTTATGAACTTTCATTTTTAGATAAAGACCATACACTTATATTAAACATAGATAAACCTACAGAATTATTTCAAGGAATTGGAACTTTAGGAATAGCCTTAATACCAGAACATTTACATCCAACAGTAAAAAGTAATTTAGAATTTTACTTAAAACAAGGAGGAATATTAACAAAATCAACAACTTTTCAACCTAAAAGATAAAAAATTAACATTTCTTAAAATAATTTATATTTATAACAAAATACAATAACAATGGGATATTTAGACAGTTCAACAATTACAGTAGATGCAATTTTAACAAAAAAAGGTCGTGAATTATTAGCACGAAATGATGGTTCTTTTAAAGTAACACAATTTGCTTTAGGAGATG